>JAEEGJ010008083.1_pt1 | contig 29322 bp, 17 predicted proteins | sample 8958761 | NCBI WGS metagenome assembly JAEEGJ01 (sample SAMN16246546, study PRJNA631951) | gut metagenome | biome: gut microbiome; feature: rumen; material: RS-attached | host: Bos | place: Iran: Karaj | collected 2018-10
GCGCTAAGGCTTACCTTGTTAACACCGGTTGGAACGGAACAGGCAAGCGTATCTCTATTAAGGATACCCGTGGTATCATCGATGCTATCCTTAACGGTGATGTTCTTAAGGCTCCTACAAAGAAGATCCCTGTATTCGATTTCGAAGTACCTACAGCTCTTCCCGGAGTTGATCCCGCAATCCTTGATCCCAGAGATACTTACAAGGATGCTTCTGAGTGGGATGCAAAGGCACAGGATCTTGCAAGCCGTTTCGTAAAGAACTTCAAGAAGTATGAAGGCAACGATGCAGGTAAGGCACTTGTAGCTGCAGGCCCTAAGGCTTGAGATTGATTTAACTGCATATTTAAATATGTTCAGGAAACCCATCGGGATTACCGGTGGGTTTTCTTGTGCGATAAGCGTATTGAGTAGGGGTCTTACGACTCGATCAAAAAAAATATTGCATATTTTTCCTATGTTTTATATAATATGATTTGTTGAAGTTCGTAAGCAGCGGAGCAGATAACGTCCCGGATGCTTACTACACAAGGATTCAATAGGAAATGATAAAGGATTTTAGGAGGAACTAAAATGAAAAAGAGAGTATTAACTCTGGTGCTTGCAGTAGTGCTTGTATTTTCTCTGGCAGCATGCGGCTCAAAAAATGAGACAAAGGACGACACAAAGAAGGAGACTACAGACTTTGACTATATAAAGGGTAAAGGCAAGCTGGTAGTTGGTATCACCGATTTTGCGCCTATGGATTATAAGGACAGCGACGGAAAGTGGATAGGCTTTGATGCAGATCTGGCAACCGCTTTTGCAAAGGATCTCGGAGTAGATGTAGAGTTCATGGTGATCGAATGGGGCAACAAGATATTTGAGCTTGACGGAAAGACCGTTGACTGTATCTGGAACGGCATGACTCTGACCGATGAAGTTACATCAGCAATGAGCTGTTCTAAGGCATATCTTAACAATGCCCAGGTAGTAGTAATGAAGAAGTCCGAGGCCGGAAAGTATCCTGATGTTCAGAGCTTGAAGGACCTTACTTTCGCAGTTGAGGAAGGAAGCTCGGGCGCTTCGGCAGCTGCAGATAACGGCTTTAAGACCACCAATGTTGACAGCCAGGCAGCAGCTCTTATGGAAGTTGCAGCAGGAACATCCGATGCAGCTATCATTGATTCACTCATGGCAGCAGCTATGATAGGTGAGGGAACCAGCTATGCTGAGTTAACCTATACCATTGGCTTAAACAGCGAGGAGTATGGCGTAGGCTTCAGAAAAGGTTCGGATATGACGGAGAAGCTTAATGCATATTTCGATAAGATAAAGAACGACGGCACACTGGCTAAGCTGGCTGAAAAGTACAAGGTTCAGGCTGCGCTGATAAAATAAGCAAAAGGATAAGAGTGTAAAATGGATGCTTTCTTCGAGCAATTCCCGGTTGTTTTCAAGTCTTTGAATGTCGGATTCCTTCAGACATTGAAGCTTTTTGCGGTAACCCTTTTGGGAGCTTTGCCACTGGGGTTGCTTATAAGCTTTGGCACCATGTCAAAAAACAAAGCAGTACGCGCGGTAGTAAAGGTTTTTATCTGGATTATAAGGGGTACGCCCCTTATGATCCAGCTTCTTATAATCTATTACTTTCCCGGGCTTGTGTTTGACAATCCTATATGGGGAGGAAATGAGGGCGGAAGATTTGCCGCGTCGGCTGTTGCATTTATCATAAACTATGCATGCTATTTTTCTGAGATATACAGAGGCGGTATTCAGTCCATCCCTGTAGGACAGGATGAAGCGGGTCTTGTTTTAGGTATGAGCAAGAGCCAGATATTTTTCAGGGTTAAGCTTCTGCAGATGGTAAAAAGGATCGTGCCTCCGATGTCAAATGAGATACTCACATTGGTAAAGGATACTTCTTTAGCAAGGATCATAGCTTTGCAGGAGGTAATCTGGGCAGGACAGTCCTTTATGAAGGGAAGTCAGGGTATTTCGGGAGCTATATGGCCGCTGTTCTTTACGGGAGTTTATTATCTCGTGTGCAACGGGCTTCTGACTTTGCTTTTCGGCCGTGTGGAGAAGAAGCTGGAATTCTTTAGATAATGGATAATTGGTACGAAAAATGAGTTTGTTAAAAGTAGAGCATATCTGTAAATCATTCGGGAAAACTGGGGTCTTAAAGGATATCAGCTTCGATCTTGAAAAAAGCGGTATCCTGTCTATCATCGGATCTTCCGGAAGCGGCAAGACCACGTTGCTTAGGTGTCTGAATTTCCTTGAGAGGGCAGATAAAGGGACCATAAGCGTAGACGGAAACAAAATATATGACGGGGAAGACAGCAGCTTTTTAAAGCCTGATGTTTTGAGAAAGAACAGGCTTTATTTTGGTATGGTATTTCAGTCGTTCAATCTTTTCCCTCAGTATACAGCTCTGGGGAATGTAATGCTGGCCCGGCAGCTTGAGGCAAAAAAGAATCCGGCATATAAAGAGAAGAAAAAGGAAATACTTGAAGGTATCGAGGCTGAGGCAGTGGAGCTTTTAAAGCAGATGGGATTGTCAGACAGGATGAACAATTATCCGCATCAGCTGTCCGGCGGTCAGTGCCAGAGAGTGGCGATAGCCAGAGCCCTGGCGATGAAGCCCGATATTTTGTGCTTTGATGAGCCTACGTCTGCACTCGATCCGGAGCTTACAGGCGAGGTGCTGAGAGTCATAAGAGGACTTGCCGAACAGAAGGCCACGATGATAATAGTAACCCATGAGATGGCATTTGCAAGGGATGTTTCAAGCGAGGTCATGTTCATGGATCAGGGGTATGTCCTGGAAAAAGGTCCTTCGAAGGAGCTTTTTGAGAACCCGAAAGAAGAGAGGACAAAGCAGTTCCTTGCAAGATTCAGGGAAGGTGGTTGATTGTCGTAATGCCGGCTTAAAAACATAAAGATATAGTAAAACCCGTGACTTATGTGGAGACACATCGGTCACGGGTTATGTTTTTAAGATCCTTCGCTGATGCTCAGGATGACAGAATGGTCTTGGGATGACAGAGTGCACTTAGGATGACAGAAAGGTCTTGGGATGACAGAATGGTCTGGGTTGACAGAAAAGTCCGGGCTGCCAGAACGGCAGCTCAGGTATATTTGTATGGTTGACTTTGTGAAAATATATGATAAAATAAGTATGTTATTATACTAAAATGAAATAACGGTTTTAGAGAATTTGATATAACAAAACAAAGAGATGTGTAGCATCGTTTTGCTATCGAGGAAATGTTTGAGGCGTTTTCGAGATGACATTGAAGTTTGAACAGTACTCGTAAAAAGAGGTTATCAGATTATGGATTTTACAAGCTTATTACAGTCATGCCGGGGAAAGACATGTGTCATTTCGGTAGATATCTACCCGGACGATAAATATGGAAATATCAGAGTAATGGCTGCAAACAAGGCTCATGCCGAAGAGGTCGAGAGAATATGGGGGCACGGTTTTGAACCTGATTTACCGTACGAGACAAGTTTCCCCAAAAACCACGATCTTGAAGACGCCTGCTACAGATGCGCGGTTCTTCATCAGGAGCTGCACGCATATTCCGATCTGAAGGAGCTGGGTCTATGGGTGGAACTGTTTTTCCTGCCATTGGAATCGGACAGGGAGGATAAGGGATATTGCCTGTTTTCGTATAAGCTGGCTTCGAAACCCGATGCCGTTGCCATGGCGGATGTGGCTCCGGACGTGGCTTCCGCAGTACTTGCTTCATTCCTGAAGCTTCACGGAGAAAAGGATTTGAAGACATGCATCACTGAGGTCTTAAACGATATAAGAGAGATCAGTGACGCCCGACGCTGCTGCATACTTCTTATGGATCTGGAGGCGGGAGAGTGTTCGGTACTGGGCGATTCTACCCGTAAGGACAGTAAAACTCCAACAGGTGAGAGCACAAACAAGAGTTTTTACAAGGTGGCAGTCACATGGGACAGGATGATTGGGAAAAACAGCTGCCTGATCATTAAGAACGAGCAGGATATGCAGTTGGTTAAGGAAGTAAATCCTGGCTGGTATGAGTCATTAAAGAGAGCTTCGGTGGAGACTCTGATACTTTTCCCTCTTAAGTATAACGGTAAGCTGGTCGGCTATATATGGTCATCGAATTTCGACCTTGAGAATCTGAATAAGATCAAGGCTGTGCTGGAGCTGTCGACATTCTTTATCGCGGCTAAGATTTCCAATTATCAGCTGGTAAAGAAGCTTGAGCTCTTAAGCTCCATCGATCTTTTGACCGGAGTCAAGAACAGAAATGCCATGAACAATCGGATTCTCGATTTTACGTCCGAGAAATACAGAAAACCCGAGACTCTTGGTATAGTATTTGCCGATCTGAACGGGTTAAAGCGTGTTAATGACCGGAAGGGACATATTGCGGGTGACCTTCTGATAAAAACGGCGGCGGAACTTATTTCTCAGGTATTCTCAGGTGCGGATGTATATCGTGCGGGCGGAGATGAGTTCATGATCATAGTTGAGAACTGTACCGATGAATTCCTTTTAGAAAAGGTTGAAGAGCTCCGTAGGCTTTGTGATTCCCATCCGGATGTAAGCTTTTCTATCGGACGCTGCTTTGATGATTCGAATCTGGATATCTTGAAGGATATGAGTCTGGCCGACGCCCGTATGTACGAGGATAAAGAACAGTATTATAGAAATAATCCTGACAAAAAATACAGATAAGCGAAATAAATATGTCTAATTTTCTCTAAAAAGGCTTTTAAATTTTCTGAATATAGTGTATAATCTGAGCTGTAAATAAATAACAGGTCATGCTTTGATCGGACTATCACAGGTATGACTTAAAAACCAATAGGGATCTTAAGCGGAGGGCTTAAGGTCAAGCCATCGAAAGGAGAGAAAGTATGGATTGGGTTATGATTGCAGTTATAGCTGCAGCGGTGCTGTTCGTATTATTTATTATTTTGTCCGGATATGTTAAAGCTCCTCCGGATGTTGCATTTATTATCTCGGGTTTGAAGAAGAACCCTAAAATACTTATCGGTCGCGCGGGCATAAAGGTTCCTTTCCTTGAAAGAAAGGATAACCTGATCGTAAAGCAGATAAGTGTTGATATTAAGACAAACGGTTATGTACCTACATTGGACTTCATCGGTGTTGATATCGATGCGGTTGCAAAGATCAGGGTTAATACAGATCCCGAAGGTATCAAGCTTGCAATGAAGAACTTCCTTAACATGCATGAGGAACAGATCATTACAGCTCTTACCGATTCCCTTCAGGGTAACATGCGTGAGATCATCGGTACCGTTAAGCTGAAGGAACTCTGTACAGACCGTAAGAAATTCGGTGATGAGGTACAGGAGAAAGCACAGAAGGATATGAACGCTTTAGGTATCGAGATCATATCCTGTAACATCCAGAGAATCGATGACGAGAAGGGCCTTATCGTAGCTCTCGGTCAGGACAATATGTCCCAGATCCAGAAGGATGCTTCTATCGCAAAGGCTCAGGCAGAGCGTGACGTAGCAATCGCTGAGGCAGAGGCAAGCAAGGCAGCAAATGAAGCAAGAGTAGCAGCTAATACCGATATCGCTATTAAGCAGAACGAATTAAAGATCAAGCAGGCAGAACTGAAACGCGAGTCAGATTTAAAGCAGGCTGAAGCAGATGCAGCTTACAAGATCCAGGAAGAGGCACAGCGTAAGGTTATCGAGACCACAGCAGTTGAGGCTGATATCGCTCGTCAGCAGAAATCAGTAGAACTGCGTAAGCAGGAGGCTGAGGTTAAGGAGCAGGAGCTTGCAGCTACTATCAAAAAGCAGGCAGACGCAGATAAGTATCGTCAGCAGCAGATGGCAGACGTAGAGCTTTACAGACGTCAGAAGGATGCTGAGGCTAAGAAATTCGAGATGGAACGTGAGGCTGAGGCTATGAGGATCAAGGCTGATGCCGTTAAGTATCAGGCTGAACAGGATGCTGAGGCTATCAGAGCAAAAGGTATAGCAGAAGCTGAGGCTATAAAGGCAAAAGGTTTGGCAGAGGCAGAGGCTACCGAAAAGAAGGCAGAGGCTATGTCAAAGATGAAGGAAGCAGCAGTCCTGGAGATGTTCTTCAAGGTACTTCCCGATATCGCAGCAAGTGTTGCAAAGCCTCTCGAGAATATCGACAAGATCACTATGTACGGCGAAGGCAATACCGCAAAACTCGTCGAGGACATTACAAAGAGTACGACTCAGATTACTACCGGACTTACAGAGGGCTTAGGATTTGATTTAAAGAGCGTACTGGCCGGTGCACTTGGTTCAAAGGTTATTTCAAATGCAACGGAAGCAAAGAAAGAAGCTCCGGCAGAGACCAAGGTAGAAGAGACAGAGGACTTTAAGGAGTAAATATCAGTGGGAAAACGTTTTGAAGTAGTTGAAAAAGACGGTCTTATAGAAGGCACAAGGATAATAGTAGATACGGAAACCGGAGTGCAGTATCTGATGGCTCATTGGACCAATATCGGTGGGATAACGGTTTTGGTAGATCAGGACGGAAAGCCGTTACTCGATCCGAGATATGCTAGATATGACCGGTATCCGATGATAGAAGATAACAGATAAGTTTCCGTCGAGGACAAAAAAGAGTAGAAACAGGGCAGGAGCCGATCGGGTTCCTGCCCTGTTGACATTATAAAGATTTTTTACTACTCACAGAATGACAATTATATAAATATACTTAGGTAGATAGATATTATTAAGACCATTTTATACCTGGTAATAATCCGGTATCTCGAGTCTGCGCTCGAAATCCTTTACCGGGATGGGTCGGTCGAAATAGTAGCCCTGGATGAGGTCGCAGGAGAGGTCTTTTAACATTTCGAGTTCTTCTTTGCGCTCCACGCCTTCGGCAACTACCTTCATATCGAGTTTCTTTGCCATGGAGATAACTGAATCCACGACGTTCTTTACCTTCTGGTCTTCGGTGCCTGATTCAAGGAAAGCCTTGTCGAGCTTTAATACCTGGAAATCGAGCTGGCTGAGCAGGTTGAGCGATGAGTAGCCGGAGCCGAAATCATCAATCGAGGTTGAGAAACCTTTGTCTTTTAGGGCCTTTAGCACAGCCTTCAGATTTTCTTTTGTTTCTTCGTAGGCACTTTCTGTGATCTCGATTTCTATCAGTCCATGAGGTATCCCGTATTTATCAACTTCCTTCTCAATCTCATCTGCAAGTTCGGGATTCTTAAAATGCAGTTTAGAGAAGTTAACACTTATTGTCACAGGTGTTAAGCCTTTATCAATCCATGCTTTCAGGTCCTTGCATACCTGGTTTAAGACATAAAAATCCAGCTGGCAGATAAGTCCGTTTTTCTCAAAGAGAGGGATAAAGCGTGCGGGAGAAATAATATCTCTCTTGGTTTTCCAACGGACGAGGGCCTCTGCACCCTCCAACTCTGTGGATAAGGTGTTGATCTTAGGCTGGTAGTACACCAAGAATTCCTCCCTGTCGATGGCATCGGGGAAGGATTTTATGAGCTGGATGGACTCTAAGAGCTGCTCCTTCATGCTCTGGTCATAGAATACTATCTGCGCGCCGCCTTCTTTTGCACGGCCTGCGGCAATATTGGTACGGCCTACTACAGTTTCCGCTACACGCTCATAATCGTGCATCATGTAGATACCGGCAGTGAGGGTGATCTGGTACTCGACTTCGCGGAGTCCGTCGTTGGGATGTACGGTTATAGCTTGCAAGGATTCCAGAAAACGGGTGAGCTTTTTCTTTTTTATGACTGCCAGAAAATCCACTCCGCCGTGATGAGCGATGAGCTCATCGGAATCGGTCAGTGCTTCGGCTTTTTTAGAAAACTCTATGATGGCTTTATCACCTTCAGCATAGGTGAAACGTTCGTTTAAGAGCTCCCAGCCGAGAAGCGAAAAAGCTACGACAGCAAATTTGCCGCCGTCATCATTACGGATGATCTCGGATAATCGCGAATTGAAATAACTGGTATTGGGTATACCCGTCATGATATCGGTGAGATATAGCCTGCGGTTTTCTTCTTTTTCAAAATAAACACAGTTTTCCTTGCGGTTATATCCGAGGGCTATGGCCACTGCCAGCTCTTTACAGGAACTGTAACCGCAGGAACCGCAGTCGATACAGCGCTCCTCGTCGGTGTTTTTATACATATGAGAGAAAATCTCGTCGATGACACTGGCGGGTACATGCTGCTTGCGTATATATTTGCTTGTATATTTTCTTGTAAAATCAGCAGGATCAAGGTCTTTAAAACGCTTGTACAATGCTTCTTTTTTCTCTTCGATGGTTAAGTTCTTTCCATACAGGTCGGGATTGTTAGCTATAGCCTGAGAACGGAGTCTGATATATTCCTTGGCTATCTCGGCCTGATTGGGTTTTATGGTCTCGGTGCCGGGACCGCCTATACAGCCATGGTCGCAGGTTGTGATGTCTGCCGCATAGGGCATATTTTTACTGTTGAAAACGGTTTTTTCATAATACTCATAATAGGGAAGGTGGTAAACTGCATTGTCAACTGCCAGGATGAACTTGTCGTCATCGCAGTAATTGGCCAAGCTCTTCTTTATGCCGTTTTCAGCGGCGGATATGACACCCAGGGTTTTGCATCTGTCCTCAAAGGTATTGGGGTAGGCACTTAGGTCAACATTTGACAGAGCCTCCATCAGATGCTTGTAGGTTAGATTGTAGGATATTTCGCCGTTAGTCTCCGGAGAGTCAAACTCGTCCTTTTTAGCTACACAAGGGCCTAAGAAAGCAATCTTATCGGTATTATTCAGATATTTATGCAGGTAAATTGCGGCACATACAGCCGGAGACTGTACGGGCAGCAGCTTCGAAAGCATTCCTTTGGAAAACTTTTCGGTGAAATTGACAAAGGCCGGACAGCTCTGCATGATAAAGCCGCCCTCGGGATGCTTATCGAGATACTTCAAATAACAGTAAATAGCAATGTCCGTGCCGGTACCGGCATCAAAGGCCATGGTTACGCCTTTATCTATGAGGTAATTGATTATCCTGCCGTAGGTGTCAGGGTAGAGCAGGAAAAATGAAGGCGGAACAAGCAGGGTTATTTTTTCCTTGCCCAGATCACTTAAAAATTCAGCGGTATCATCAATATATTCGCGGGCATTGTGGCGGCATTCCTTAAGACAGTTTCCGCAATGGATACATTTCTCGGGATCAACCACGATTATATTCTTTCCGTCCTTTGAGACCGACTTGTTGGCACCGGGAACAGGGCATGACATAATACACCGGTTACAGCCGATGCAGTTGCCATTTGTATATATAATACCGGTCTGACGCTTCCTCATAGGAACCTCCGTTTACAGTTACTTTATATATATGTTAATAGAAAATAATGTCAAAATCTCCATATTCTCATTCTATCACAAAATGGGAATTTTATCAAGAAAAACTGACAAATTGCTTGCATTTATTAAAATATTCAGATATAATGTTGAAGTAATGTCACGGAATAAATCATCCGTGTGACATAAAAAATTATTGGGGAAAAGAAGGGAGATTTATTATGGCAAAATTTGTATGTAGCGTATGCGGTTATGTATATGAGGGAGATGCAGCTCCTGAGAAGTGTCCTGTTTGTAATGCGCCTGCATCTAAGTTTAATAAGCAGGAAGGTGAGCTTACATGGGCAGCTGAGCATGTGGTAGGCGTAGCTAAGGGCGTTAGCGAGGATATCTTGGCAGACCTTAGAGCAAACTTCAACGGTGAGTGCTCAGAGGTTGGTATGTACCTTGCTATGTCAAGGGTTGCTTTCAGAGAAGGCTATCCTGAGATCGGTCTCTACTGGGAGAAAGCTGCTTACGAAGAGGCAGAGCATGCTGCTAAGTTTGCAGAGCTGTTAGGTGAGGTTGTTACCGATTCTACAAAGAAGAACCTTGAAATGAGAATAGAAGCAGAGAATGGTGCTACTGCCGGCAAGACAGATCTTGCTAAGCGTGCAAAGGCTGCAAACCTTGACGCGATCCATGATACAGTTCATGAGATGGCTAGGGATGAGGCTCGTCACGGCAAGGCATTCCAGGGCTTATACAACAGATATTTTAAATAATCCGTTGCATCAGCCGGTGGAAAAACGGAGTTTTTAAACCCAACATCATATATGTTATGAGGCACATATCTGCTAATGCGGGTATGTGTCTTTTTTGTTTTGTTAAAAAAGCTTCGCTTTACGTTGATGCTACAGAGGGGCGCTTAATTCGGCTCAGAATGACAGTGGAAGATTCATCATAGCAAGAATTGACATATATAGTATAAGATAATCGCTTGACGGAAATGGATATTTTTTATATTCTTATAGAAATATTTAATCAATTCACTATATATTTTTTGAAACTTTTTTATGGAAAACCATATTGCAAAATTCTAAGGAAATGCACGTCGTACGCAATATGGCGAAAGGATTTGTATGAAAAAGGATTTGTTTCCTAAGGCAGTGTTAAAGCTGCTAAAAGAAAACGGAATAGAGGAAGAGGACATATTTGCGGCATCTGCTACGGACATGAATACGGATTGTCTGTATGCGGATGGTTTTGTTGTAGTGACTTTAAAGGCACTGGCGATAGTAATGTCCGCTCCCGATGATACCGAGATCCGTTCCTTTAAGGGATATATGTCCAAGGAAAGCGCAATAGCTTCATCCGATAAGGAATGGACTGTCAAAATCTATGACCTGAAAACCACAGAAAATCTTAAGGCTGAACCTCAGGTGGCCTGCAGTGTTCTGACAGCGGATATTGACGGAGTAACATACAGACTTACCGCTTTTTCAAACCTTTATAAGAGGGAAATGCATCAGCTTGTCAGGACCTTTGATAAGATATGCATGGAAACCAAGGCCGCTGAGAAGCTTGAAGGCAAAGAAAGCTTTGGAAAAGAAGGCCCGGGCAGACCGGAGCCGGAAAAACCGGAGTCTCCTGAGTCAAAGGAAGAGCGTATACAGAAACTGAAAGTATACGGCAAGGACGAGGATAATAAGGATGAGTACTGCCCGACCTGCGGCATGATGTATCCCGATAAATCCAGAAAAGTCTGTCCGAGATGTATGGACAGAAGGTCCATTTTCATGAGAGTGCTTGGATACTTCAAACCATACAAGGTAAAAATAGCAGGACTGTTTTTATGCTATATACTTACGGCGGGACTGAATCTGGTATGGCCTTATCTTAACGGTACGATACTGTACGATAAGGTGTTGGCAAAGAATAATGCCTTTTTGGAGAAATTCGGAATACAGGACGGCGAGTTTATCACAGCACTGCTCATGGTGGTACTTACCATGCTTATGGCGAGAATTACGATCATCGTCATCGGCATGATCCAGGGTGTGTTTGCTGCCAAGATAGTTACAAGCGTTGTCCGTGATATGAAGAAGAGCATCTTCGGAAATATGGGAAAGCTTTCCATCAGCTTCTTCCGTTCCAGACAGACTGGTAGTCTTATGACCCGTGTCATGAGCGATGCAGACAGAATAACAGGCTTCTTCATCGACGGATTGCCCACCATTTTCATCAGCGGTTTTACCATTCTGGTTTCGCTGGGCTTTATGTTCAGTATCAAATGGCAGATGACCCTTATGGTATTGGTAGTTATACCTTTTATCATGCTGATAGGCCTTAAGCTTCGTCCCCGTATCTGGACACAGTTCGGACACCGCCACAGAGCTGAGCGTGCCGTAAACAGCCAGGTAAACGATAACCTGACCGGAGCCCGTGTAGTAAAGGCATTTGGACAGGAAAAAAGAGAGACTACAAGATTTGAGAAAAACAATTCACGTCTTCGTGAAGCCGAGATGAGCATAGTCGGTACCCAGAATCTGGTACGAGGCTCATATTCAGGTATATTTGAAATACTGAACATCTCGGTATGGCTTATCGGTGTTTATCTGATCATGGTCACACATGAGATAGAGCTCGGTATCATGATCACATTCGTTGGCTATATCGGCCAGCTGCAGGGCCCCATCAACTTCTTTTCGAGAGTATTCCACTGGTGGTCCGACAGTATGAACTCTGCTCAGCGTATGTTTGAGATAATCGACTCCGTCCCTGAGATCAGAGAGGCAGAGCATCCTATAGAGTTAGAGAATCCTAAGGGAAAGATCGAGCTGAAAAATGTTTCCTTCGGATATGAAGTAAACAGACCTGTATTAAAGGAGCTGGATCTTGAGATAAAGGAAGGCAGCATGCTGGGTATTGTAGGCCGTTCCGGAGCTGGAAAGACCACACTGGTCAATCTGATATCCCGTATGTATGATCCTCAGGAAGGCGAGATCCTGATAGACGGAAAGAATATAAAGGACTTAAGCTTTAAGTCATTACGCCGTAACGTAGCCATGGTATCCCAGGAGACATATATTTTCATGGGTACCGTAGAGGAAAATATCGCATATGCAAATCCCGAAGCTTCACACGCCGATGTTATAAGGGCGGCAAAGCTGGCGAGCGCACATGAATTTATCATGAGGATGCCTGACGGATACGATACCAGGATAGGTTCCTCGGGCAGAGAGCTTTCAGGCGGTGAAAAGCAGAGAATATCGATTGCAAGAGCCATACTTTCCAATCCCAAAATACTTATATTGGATGAGGCAACTGCATCGGTTGATACTGAGACAGAGCGTGACATACAGAGGTCGATCTCATACCTGATAAAGGGCAGGACGACCATTTCGATAGCACACAGGCTTTCAACCCTGAAGGATGCGGACTATCTGGTAGTTATAGATAACGGTAAGATCACAGAGCGCGGTACACATAAGGAGCTTGAGGAGCTTAAGGGTACATATTACAAGCTTATGGAGTTACAAAGAAAAGCACTTGCCCTCAAGGGAATTGAATAAGATGTAATACCAAGAAAGGAATACATTATGCCAGGATTTGGAGGATTCAGAGGTGGCAGGCCCGGTGGACCCGGGAAGCCCTTCGGAGAAGAAGAATTTAACTTAGAGCAGATGGAAAAAGAGACCGAGGAAATGCTCAAGATGCGTTTCCTTGACAAGAAGAATGCAGAATTTACGGCTACCGGCGGTGGATTTGTTTCATTAAAGGTAGGGGATGAGGAGTATGCAAGGGTTCAGGTAGTAAGGATGTTCCCCTTCACAGATCCGGACCATTATATCTCTATCAGGACTTCTGATGAGAATTCCAAGGAGATAGGCATCATAAAGGATTTAAAGGATGTGCCCAAGGAAACTGCAGAGCTGCTTATAGCACAGATGAATCTCAGGTATTTTACTCCTGTTATCACAAAGATCATTAACATCAAGGATGAGTACGGATATGCATATTTTGATGTTGTGACCGACAGGGGACAGTGCAGATTTACGATAAATATGGGCGGAAGCTCCGTGGTACATCTGTCTGAGACCAGGATCCTCATTTCGGATGTGGATGAAAACCGTTTTGAGATACCTGATGTTATGAAGCTTTCTGCTGCTGAGAGAAAGAAACTCGATCTGTTCTTATAAATGACAACTCTTTTGTCATCCTGAGTAATGAAATGACGAAGGATATTGAAATTTTTAAATATCGGAGAACACCATGATATTAAAATTTGACTTAAAAGAAGAATACATAAGACTTCTTGGGCTAAAACCGGATGAAGAGATAGCCTACTGCGTGCCTTATGACATAGGTGATGACGGAAATTACCTGAAGGATTCCTATGTTGTGGTTACGGAGGAAAGGCTGTTTGTCCTGGAAGAGGGCAGTCTCAAGAAAGAAATCCGGTTGGATGAGGTTTCCGAAATCCTAAGCGAGCCCATGATAGCCTGCGGAGTATTGTACTATACGATTGAAGCAGACAATAAAGATGGGAAGAAACAGGAGAACATCCTGGTAAGATTCTCATCCAAGCATCTTTCAAGATATGCTTATATCTCGAGAGGATGCAGGCTGTTAAAGGAAAACCGTGAGGCAAGAGTCGTAAGTAACGAGGATGAGACCACCTGTCCTAAGTGCGGCAGGGCATTGCCCGGCACGAAGCAGTGTCCTCACTGCAATCATAAAAAACAGGGCTTCCTGCATGAGATGCTGGAAATGGTAAAGCCGTATCCGAAGACCATGCTGGTAATAGGTGTCCTGATGCTGCTGGCTACCGCAGTGACATTGTTTAACCCCTCGATGCAGAGGATACTGGTTGATGATGTCATAAGGGACGGGAACAAGGATATATATGATGCGCTGCTTGTCATAGGCGTGATGTTTTTACTCAGTACCGGTATAATCTTTATAAATCTGGGCAAGGCATACATGTGCTCAAAGCTCGGAACCAGCATCAGTTCTGACTTGAGAAGAAAGCTTTATCAGAAGATACAGCTCCTGTCACTGTCATTTATAAATGACAGAAAGCCCGGTGAGCTGATGAACAGAGTAGTAAGCGACACGGCCAGGATAAACGAGTTTATGGCTGATACCTTCTGTAACCTGCTGACAGTATTCATCATCTTCATATTTGATGTTGTGATAATGCTGATCCTTGACTGGCAGATGGCACTCCTTGCATTTGCCTTTATCCCTGTAATGGCATATATTTCCTTCTCCTTCAGAAAGTTTGTCCACAGAAGATTCCATATGCAGTGGGTAAAATCCGACAGGATCCACTCCAATCTCCAGGACGTGCTTTCAGGTATGTCGGTAGTAAAGTCCTACGGAAAAGAAGAGGAAGAGGCAGAGCATTTCAACAAAACCGCCGATGAATTCGCGGTAGTGCAGTTCCAGAACGAAAAATTCTGGGCAGTATTCTTCCCGGCATTACAGTTTATCGTGAGCGTAGGTGTATATCTTGTAACATATTTTGGCGGAGTAAGAGTGCTTTCGGGCGAGAAGACAGTGGGTGAGCTGATGCAGTTCATAGCCTATGTTTCAATGCTTTACCAGTATGTTGGCTGGATCACAAACCTTCCCAGACAGCTGATGAACGTAGTGACATCCCTGGAGCGTATCAGTGACGTAATGAACCAGGAGCCTGAGATTTTCGATACCGCAAAATCAAAGGAGTTAAAGATAAAAGGCCATGTACAGCTGAAGGACGCATCATTCGGTTACAAGTCCTATAAGCCCGTACTTGACGGCATTTCCCTCGATGTAAAACCGGGAGAGATGATAGGACTGGTCGGAGCCTCCGGTACAGGAAAATCCACACTGATAAACCTTATCATGCATCTGTATGAGGTTGATAACGGAGAAATCCTGATAGACGGTACGAACATAAAGGACATAAAGCTTGAGAATTACCATTCACAGATAGGCGTAGTGCTTCAGGAGACCTTCCTGTTTACGGGCACCATCCTCAATAATATCAAGTTTGCAAAGCCCGATGCCACCTACGATGAGGTCATCCAGGCCGCTAAGATGGCAAATGCACACGAATTTATCTGCCGTACACCTGACGGATATAACACATACTTAAGTGAGCGTGGATTTAACCTTTCAGGCGGAGAGAGACAGAGAATCGCGATAGCAAGAGCTATCCTTAACAATCCCGGTATCCTGATACTTGATGAGGCTACCGCAAGCCTTGATACCGAGAGCGAGTACCTGATCCAGAAGGCGTTGGAGAGACTTACAAACGGCAGAACGACCTTTGCCATAGCACACAGACTCTCAACACTGAAGGATGCAGACAGACTGGTAGTCATAGACCAGCACCATATCGCAGAAGTCGGCACACATGATGAGCTGATGGCTAAGGGCGGTATATACGCAGGACTGGTTAATGCACAGCTGGAGATGAACGCAAGCTGAAACATAAAAGATCATAATGAAAAAGACTCTCCGTAAAACAGAGAGTCTTTTTTAATGCGGATAACAGGACTTGAACCTGCATGTCCTTGCGAACATATGGACCTGAACCATACGCGTCTGCCAATTCCGCCATATCCGCATAAATGTCTTTCCGACACCGCAAACGATTTTAACATAGAATCCTGTTAAAAGCAAGCACTTTTTAAAAAATCCCCCAAAAATTGGGGGATTTTTTAATTAAACACTTTTAATAGGGAGATGTTATGAATTATATAAGGTATTAACGGTTGCTGTAATAACCGTTATTGTTGTTTCTGTCATTTACTACTTCGTAGTTTGCATCATATACATTGTAGTTGTTGTTCTGACGGTTCCAGTTATTCTGGCTGTCCCAGTTGTTATATCTCTGACCGAAATCCTGGGGCATGATGATCGCTGCGAGGAAATAGAGCAGCAGGCCCGAACCGAAGCAGCAAACTGCAATTGCCCAGATAATTCTTACCAAAGTTGAATCAATATGCAGATATTCTGCAATACCACCACATACACCACAGATTTTCCTGTCTCTGTTACTCTTCATTAATTTTGTTCCCATAATTTTTCTCCTTGTCCTAAAATGATATCTGAAGTATCACTTGCTTTGTGATTATGAGTATATCATTATATTTTACCCGGTTAAAGTATTATGATAGCGAAATAAGACTCCCTTTTCCCTTTTGAAAAGCGGATTAATGTCAAAATGGGGTTTCGTTCCTTTTGACAGATTATTCATTTTGGTGTATCATATAACAAAACGCTGAATGCGTTTTCGAGGTTATATTCAATGCAATAAATATGTCGGAGGAACAACGTGAGACAGAATATACAGATAACCCTAAATCCCGAATATGTTCTTTCCAGGCAGTATGCAGAGGTACTGCCCATAGAGGACATCTATGCCCATATAAAGGATCTGGGTTTTGAATTTATGGAAAAGGAAAATGAGAGTCTGACCGGACTTACCCTTAAGATAGAAGCCAAGGACTGTTCGGAAACAGCGGATTCGCTGCTCACGGTACTCTCTGAAACCATAGGACTTCCAAAAGAAAAATTTGAGAATAAGAATGAAGGCAAAGCCTATATGGTGGTCTGCGACGGTGTGGCATCCGCTGTGATCACCGAGATAGGAGCAAATGCACCTTCAGTTTATGAATCATATAAGAAAATATCCGAGAAAGTAGGCTGGAACGAGTTTAAGGATCTCTGCAGGGAGATACTTGTGGTTTCTCCACAGATAAAGAGAAACGCCATATTCAAGAGCTTTCTTTTCCAGAACTATCTGATCTCGGTAAATGACGGTTGCGGTCTGTCCACCGCTCTGGATGATTTTGCACAGCTGATATCCGATCTGGAGCTCTTCAGCTTTAACGAAAAGCAGCCGGTAGTGGAGATCAGGCTTTCATCAAAGTCGGAGCCTGATTCCATGACTGTACCGGAGGCTCTTGAAGCCCTTTATGATGATGAGGACAATAATAAGCTGGTGTGCCTTGATATCAGTGAATATCTCGAAAAATCAAAGCATAATGAGCTGAAGACTTTCTTAACCAAGCTTGTGGCATTACAGGAATCATACATATTTTTCTTTAGGATACCGTTTTTGGAGCCCGATGCCCTTAATACCATAAGAAAGGTTTTGGCAGATGTGCTCTATATCCGTGCTATTTCGGTACAGCCCTTTAATAACGATGAGTTAAAGGAATGTGCCGTAAGAGCCATTACTGAAGCAGGATTTTCCGCAGAGGATATCGTCTGGGACGTATTTTTCTCCAGGATCTGTGAGGAAAAGAGTGATGGACGTTTCTACGGCATACAGTCCGTAATGAAGGTTGTTTACGAGATGCTCTGGCTGAAAGCAAAAGCAGAGGCAGCCAAAGATGATGAAGCCCATGACAGCAAGCTGATAGTACAAAAGGATATCCTGGAGCTTTCACCCACCTTCCAGAAGGAGGTACATGACGGCTTTGACGCATTGAGCGAGCTCATCGGTATGGAAAAGATAGCTGACAGGATACGTGAGATAGTAGCGCAGGTAAAGCTTGCCATAGAAAACAAGAGCATGGAGCGTCCATGTCTCCATATGAGATTTGCCGGAGCTCCAGGTACAGGCAAGACCACGGTAGCGAGGATACTCGGACAGATACTGCGTGAAAACGGGATCCTAAGAAACGGATATTTCTTTGAGTATTCCGCAAGAGACCTGTGCGGAGAGTACATAGGACAGACAGCACCCAAGACCAGTGCCATCTGCCGTGATGCATACGGTTCGGTACTTTTTATAGATGAGGCCTATGCGCTTTACCAGGGCGATGACAAGAGCTCCGACTACGGCAGGGAGGCTCTGACCACGCTTGTATCCGAGATGGAAAACCACCGCGATGACATGGTGGTAGTCATGGCCGGATACAAGGATGACATGAATAAACTGATGGAAGGAAATGCTGGCCTAAGGAGCCGTATGCCGTTCCTTTTGGAATTTGAAAGCTACAACAAACAGCAGCTCTTCGAGATTTTCATGTCCTTTGTAAAGAAGCATTTTAAATATGATGAGGACTTTTCAAATGCGGCTTCGGAATATTTTGATTCCTTATCTACCGAATATATGAAATCAGCCGAATTTGCAAATGCGCGTTTCGTAAGAAACCTCTATGAGAGATGCTGGTCAAAGGCAGCAATGCGTACCTCTATGTCAGGCATTAAGAATATAACACTTAAAAAAGAGGATTTCTTAGCCGCATCCGGTGAAAAAGAGTTCTCAGAGAAGCTTGCGATGAAGGCTAAGATAGGATTTTAGGAGGGGCCATGACACAATCAGAGATGAATGCAGCTTCGAGCAGGCTGTTCAATATAGGAAAGGAACTGTTCAAAAAGCTTTCCATAGGTGATTCACTGTATATTAATGAAGAGAATCTTCAGATAGACGGGGATTTTACCGCAGAGCCCTTTAAGGTACATCTGAAGCTTTCGGTTTATCCTGAAAACGGGATAATGACACTGTTTTCAGTACTGCCCTTTGATGTGCCGGCTACAAAGGCCAGTGAGTTTGCAAAGCTTATCTGCAGCATAAACTACAATGATTTTTATGCCGGAAACTATGACTATAACCCCGAAAGAGGAAAGGTAGTGTTCCGTCTCGCTATGCTTTACCGTAACAGCATAATATCCTCGGAGCTGATGGAAGAGAGCATCCAATATGCCATTTCAACAGTTGCAAAATATAATGACAGGCTATTTGAGGCAGCCAGGGATAACTAAAGTATAAAGTTTTTTCAAATAAAAGCCGATATTCTCTATGGTGAAGTATCGGCTTTTTTTGTCTTATATGATTTTGGAGGACAGGGAACTATGAAGAAAATCCTTGATTACGGAATACTTACAGCCTGCATGGTTGTTGTCATATTATTTTTTGCAAAAGGAATATCGGGTTTTGGGGGAGTTATCCCGGTGGAGGCTTCTGTAAATACGCCCACACCGAAGGCAGAAAATCTTGTGGCATATTATGCGGGTACATCAGTACTCGTAGGTGAGAAGTATGACAAATCCAAGCTGACGGTCACAGCTTATTTTGATAACGGGACTGTAAAAGCGCTGAAGCCTTCGGAATATACGGTATCGAGTGAGATGGTATATAAGAACGGGTTAAATACCATTGTTATCCTGTATCGTGATCTATATACCACAGCATATATAAACGGCAAATCACTGAGTAAACTTATTGTTACTCCGAAAAGATACGATTACGGTATCGGAAATATGCCAGACAAAAGGGATCTGACCGTCGTGGCATGCTACAGCGACAACTCCACAGAGATGATAACGGAAGGATATAAAATATATCCGCAGAATCTTACCAAACTTGGGGAAAATGAGGTAACGGTAGTTTACGGCGGTTGCGAGGCAAAATGTAAAGTGTATGCCCAAAACTGGACCGGTGTTGTAGCCATAAATGTTACATATAACAAACAGGAGCTGTTTACAAATGAATTGCTTGACAAAGAGGATTTTTCCGTAATGGCGGTTTATTCTGATCTGGATGCAGAAAGAGTGACCACCTTTACATTATCCAGAAATTTGTTTTATGACAGCGGAAAACAGCCCATCACCGTAACCTACGGAGGAGTAAGCAAGACCATAGAGCTGGAGCCAGTTGACCGTTACGTTGTGGGTATAAGAGCAGAGTACACCGGCGGGATGGTGACTGTCGGCAGGAAAATTAACAGGGAAAACCTGCATGTATACAAAAGGTATGTGGACGGTGAAGAGGAAGAAACCGATGACTATACCATACACAACCCGACGATCCATTATGTGGGTAATAACACCATCACGGTTTATTATGGTGAACTTACCGGAGAAGTGACCGTAGAGGGTACAGTATATGTACAGCCTGATTTCAACTATGTTTCCACAAATTTGGCAACGGACGGTAAGGTACTTGTCAAGGTAGAAACCTCTATACCGTATTACCTTGATCAGGACTGTATAAAAATCGAATCCCTTGAGAGCAAGGCTTTGAAAAAGGCATACCGAAAGCTCAAGTTAAAATCAGGCAGTTATATGGCCTTTGATTTTGGCTTTGTGGATGAAAACGATGAGCTGGAACTGCCGCTGCCCGTAAGGATCACTATCCCTGATGAATATGATATCGAGCACACCTACCTATATTACTGTCCAAATCATAAGAGTGTAATGGGCCGCATAAGCAGGAAAATAATAAACAGCAAGACTTTTGAATGCACCTTGTTTAAGGCTGGTACATATATGCTGGTATATTCGAAAGAACTCGAGGGGCAGGAGGAATAATAACTGAAAGACAATGAAAAAAGACCATCGCTAACAACGACGGTCTTTTTTTATTGTGGGGTAAGTAATTTTTACTAACTAAGCCGATAATGGTTTCCTTTTTGGCTATAACAAAAAAATCTTTACTTTATTAAGAGATATATTATAATAGAAGAGGTATATATTTGAAAACGGAATTGATTATAAACTGGTGATCATCAAAAGACGGAGGTTGTTTCTGTATGGGAAAAAGAGTAAGGAAAGTATTGGCGGTTGTATTAAGTATTGTTATGGCAATAGGTTTATTGCCGGGAATGAACCTGATCGCGAAGGCAGATGGTGCGGTAGAATATATTAAAGCTGTATGGAATTCGGAACAAAAAAAGGTTGAATATGTCAGTGACTCGGTATACGCATATACTACGGTTGAGGCAAATACGAAACTGTGGGTAAGTGGCTGGTATGTAGTGAAAGGTAGTAATGTTGAGATAAATGAGCGCATCACTGTGTCCGGGACAGCCAATCTAATTCTCTGTGACGGAGCTACCTTAACGGCAAAAAACGGTATCAATGTTAGTGAGGGAGATACCTTAAATATATACGGACAGGAAAATGGGACCGGTACATTGAACGCAATTGCAGATAAAAGTTCTTATGCTGGCATTGGTGGCGGAATATATGAAGCTGGTGGAATAATTACAATTCACGGAGGAACTGTGAACGCAACCAGCAGATATGGTGGAGCCGGGATTGGTGGTGGATATGAAAGAGCCGGGGGGAAAATAACGATCAGCGGCGGAACCATAGATGCAACCGGCGGAAATTATGCAGCCGGTATCGGTGGCGGAGACCAAGGAGCAGGTGGAATAGTCACAATTAACGGAGGGAATGTGACAGCAAAAGGCGGCAGAGATTTTGGAGCTGGCATTGGCGGGGGATGTTATGCAGCTGGTGGAATAGTTACAATCAATGGAGGAACTGTGAACGCAACCGGCGGAGATCTAGGAGCGGGCATCGGCGGTGGAAATAAAGGAGCCGGTGGAGAAATTACGATTAGCGGTGGAACCGTGGAAGCTAACGGCGGAAATCTAGGAGCCGGCATTGGTGGGGGATATGAAGGTGCTGGTGGAACAATCAATATCAGTGGTGGAATCATAAAAGCAACCGGCGGCAATTGCGGAGCTGGTATCGGCGGCGGAAATGGTGGAGCCGGTGGAGAAATTACGATTAGCGGTGGAACCGTGGAAGCAATAGGCGGAGATGATGGTGTAGATGATGGTGGAGCCGGCATTGGCGGAGGATATTTTGCAACTGGTGGAACAGTTACAATAAATGGAGGAACTGTGACCGCAACCGGTGGAAGATGTGGAGCCGGCATTGGCGGAGGAGAATATGAAGCTGGTGGAACAGTTACAATAAATGGAGGAACTGTGACTGCAACCGGTAAAGATGGCGGAGCCGGCATAGGAGCCGGTCTATATATAGCCGGTATAGGAGCCGGTCTAAGTGACAACCCTCATGGCTCTTTGGAGATAACGTCACAATTAAATGTATATATTATAGATAACGAACAGGAGAAGAAAATACTAGCTACCGACTATGCACACCAAGAAAAGATCATAGTACGTCATGATCATGTCTGGACAATAACTAAAGCAGAGGATGGTAATTCCTGTGTGATAAAGTGTATCGCAGGTTTATGTAGCTACGGAACTGATCCAAGCTATACGGTAAGTATTTCAGCTACTTCAAAAAATTATGACGGCGAAAGGGTTACTGCATCTCTGTCGGATATCACTAAACTCCCTAAGGAAATTGGTGTTTCAAAACCAGAATATGAAGGACGTGATGGTACCGTATATAATAAGAGCGTTACAGCTCCGAGTGATCAGGGAAAATATACTGCTTCTGTAGAGGTGTCAACATCTGCAGACATAAAGCAGACCATCAGTGTAGATTTTGAGATCAGTAAACCTTTGCCTGTTATTACAGTTTCACCAGAAGTATTAGAAGGACTAGACTATACCGGTTCAGCACAGGAGCTTATAACAAAGGGAAGTGCAGATGGTGGCGAGATGAAGTATGCACTTGGCAAGGATGCTACTACTGCGCCTACATCCGGTTGGAGTACTTCTGTTCCCACAGCTATAAATGCTGGTACCTATTATGTCTGGTATAAAGTGGTTGCTGATGCCTATCATACAGATATAGAAGCGACTGCGTTAGCACCCGTGTGGATATTACCAGAAAGTGTAACAAATGTAACAGTAACGTTGGTTAATGATTCGTTCACTTATACCGGATCGGAACATACTGTTGTGGTATCTTCAGTAAAACTTTGTAAAAAAAATTTTACAAAGGATGATTACGATATAAACGGAGAAACCTCGGCTACAGAAGCAGGCACCTATGTAGTATGGCTAACATTTAAGGGCAACTACAGTGGTGAATTTGGAGCTGAATGGAAGATAGAAAAGGCAGCATCCGTGATTGGTAAGAAACCTGAAGTTAAGACTGCATTAACATATACCGGTTCAGCACAGGAGCTTATAACAAAAGGAAGTGTAACCGGCGGGGAGATACAGTATGCACTTGGAAAGGATGCAACTACTGCACCTACAACCGGATGGGGCACCTCGGTTCCCACCGGAACAAAAGCGGATACTTATTATGTTTGGTATAAGGTAGTGGGTGATGATAACCATACAGATATAGCAGCAACTGCATTAACACCCGTGAAGATATCACCAAAATCAGTAACTGATGTAACCGTAACACTGAATAATAATTCGTTTACTTATACCGGATCGAAACAGGCTGTTACAGTTTCTTCTGTAAAGCTTGGTGAAAAAGAGCTTACAAAAGATGATTACGATATAAGTGGAGATACTTCGGCTACAGATGCAGGCACTTATACTATGACAGTAACGCTTAAGGGTAACTACAACGGTACCGGTATAGCTAAATGGACTATAGAAAAGGCAGTATCTGTGATCGGTAAGACACCTGAAGCTAAGACAGCACTGACATATACCGGTTCTGCACAGGAACTTATAACAAAAGGAAGCATAACCGGCGGTGAGATGCAGTATGCCCTTGGCACAAACGGGACAACCGCACCTGCAAACGGATGGAGTACATTAGTTCCTGCAGGGACAAAAGCAGATACCTATTATGTCTGGTATAAGGTAGTAGGTGATGCCAACCATACAGATATAGCAGCTACTGCAATAACACCTATAACAATAGCTCAAAAATCCGGAACGGATGTAACCGTAATACTAAATAGTGATTCATTCACCTATACCGGATCGAAACAGGCTGTTACAGTATCTTCTGTAAAGCTTGGAGAAAAGGAACTTAAATCAGAAGACTACGATATAGGCGGAGTTACTTCGGCTACAGATGCAGGTACCTATACGGTAACTGTAACACTTAAGGGTAACTACAGCGGTACCGGTACAGCCGAATGGACTATATCAAAGGCAACACCTGTGATCGATAATGAGCCTGAAGACCTTAAGGCTGTTGAGGGCCAGAAGCTAAGCGATATTGAGCTCCCTGACGGATGGTCATGGATTGATGAGTCTGAATCAGTTGGAAATGCAGGGACTAATACGTTTAAGGCAAAATACACTCCGGCGGACACGACGAACTATAACGTAATAGAGAGCATCGAACTTCAGGTAGAAGTAAGTGCAGCCGAAGAACCGGAAGAAAAAGAAGAACCCGGTAAAACAGGTGATATAAATGGCGACGACATCATAAATGCCAAGGATGTAACTATCCTAAGACGATATCTTGCCGGTGGCTGGAATGTAGAGATAAAAGAAGAATATGCCGACGTTAACAAAGACGGCATTGTAAATGCTAAAGACGTGACGATACTCAGACGTTACCTTGCAGGTGGCTGGGGTATTTCGTTAGGCTAACAGTATGTGACAATGGGAGACACTACCACTACTTCTGGAGTAAGGAAGTAAGGGTGGTGTCTTTTTATGATAGGATAAAGAACTAACTTTTGGTCACTTGAAATTCTAAACAGAGTACTTTATAATACATAATGTAGGTTTGTGAGATTCTTTTCTTTGCCCCAAATGGCATAAAAAGATAAGATACATTGGAAGGAGAAACAAAAGATGAGAACAAAGAAGCACCTGGTAAAGAACATCGTGACATTTGTAATGGCGATAGCTCTGGTTATCGGCATGATACCCGTGATGCCGGGAAGTATAAAGGCTCAGGCATATTGGGAGAGCGGTTTTTTATGGAATGGAGTAGATGGATCCGCCTTTGTAAATACGGATCGCGATGATGATTCAATTGGAAGTTACTGGTATGTTATCACTGATAATGCAGATGGCGGAAAATCGAAGGTAGTTTTTAATCAGGCCGATCCTTATGGTGATGGTTCTACCATTAAAGATGAAGATATCGCCATGTACTCTGGAATCAGTGGTACGGCTGTATTGGACAAAGGTACGCTGGATTATAACCCTTTTGTATATATCTGCTTCGACATTTATGGGAAAGATGAAAACGGTTTTCCGATACCTGTCGATATCTCCGATTACTGGAAGGGCCTGTCCATTTCATATATGTGCGATTGTGATGCAACTCTTGAACTTGGCTTGGGAGATGCTACGGATGCTCGCATTGGATATGCAAATCCGAATGTTAAGTTAGATGCAAATGCTAATGGGTTAGTTAAAGCGTTTGAATGGGAAAAATTTAGTCAACCGGCTTGGGCCAAGGCGGATCAAACAATATCCAGTGAAGAAGTTGTCGAAACATTAGCGACCGTTAAGATTAAGATACAAGCCCCCACTAGCAGCGGTGGTACTTTTCATTTCATGATTGACAGAATCGGTACCTTAGGTTCTGTTCCAGCAAATACAGTTGTGCTTGAAGATAAGGGATACATCATCACTTACGAAGGTGTGGATGGTGCATCATTCGAAAACTCCAATCCGGATAGGTACACTATAAAGGATTCCATCACGCTGAACAATCCCAGCAAGGAGGGCTATGAGTTCGCAGGTTGGACAGGAACAGGGCTGGAAACAGCAACTACTAGTGTAACCATTCCAGAGAAAAGTACGGGGAATATGGTGTATACTGCAACCTGGACACCGATTTATAATATCACCACTTCAGCAGAGAACGGAACAATTACCGTAAAGAAAGGTGATACAGAGGTTACAGCAGCAAAGTATAATGATACCTTGACATTAACAGCAACACCCGATACCGGTTATAAGTTCCTATCTTGGACTGTTAAGGACAAAGATAATAATGATATCACTATAACGGACAATACTTTTACTATGCCTGCAGGTGATGTTATTATCAATGCAGAGTTCGGACATAACTACTCTCTTTCAGATCTAGATTATGGTATAGAACTGGAAGTAGGTGATACTGTACAAAATGATGAGGCTTTCTCACTTTATTATGGCAAAGATGATTCGGGTCAAGGAGCGTGGGTTAACAGTTTTACCATAACTAAGGATGGACTTGTTTTTAATGGCCAGAACCAATATCCTTATACGGAAGGCTCGAGATGGTTTTGTTTTAAACATCCTACGGAAGGGAATGGTGCAGAAATATGTGTATGGCAAGAGGATACTAGTATTATTTTTAGGGAATTAGATCCTGATCAATTATCAATTGACGACGAACTTTATCTTAGTTTAGATGATGTGCCTTTTATAAATAATCTAATACTTGTGCAAGGTGTAGCCTGGGCATTAAGTAATAGAAAAGAAAATGAACAAATAAAATATATAAGTCAAGTGTATGACTATGATGAGAAATTCAATTTATATAGCTTTGATGTTATATCATTTGATGAATCTGGACTTGTTTGGAATCCAGGTGGAATTTATATTTCTGATATAATAGAAGATTATGAGAATGGGATCAAATATTTATACCCGGTTAGGAAAACTTATAATATCAGTAAAAACACTCCTGATAACGGTTCTTTTGATGTTTTGTTTGAGGGTAGAGAATCTTCAGAAGCTTGTCCCGGTGAGGAAGTAACTATAAATATTAAACCGGATTTTATGTATGAACTGGATTCAATTAGTGTAAAATGTGGATCTGAAGAAGTTATCTTATCAGATATAGGTTATACATTCATAATGCCTGACGGTAACGTTGACATTAGCGTTGAGTTTAAAGAAAGAGAAGAAGTATACAATATAAGTAAAAATACTCCTGAGAATGGTTCCCTTGGGGTTTCAGTTGAAGACAGAGAATCTTCAGTAGCATGGCCGGGGGCTAAGGTTAAAATATTTATCGAACCCGATCATTATTGTGAGCTCGGATCAATCAGTGTTAAATGTGACGGTAATGATGTTGCACTGACTTCAACAGATAACGGCTATACCTTTACTATGCCCGCAGGTGATGTTAACATTAGTGCTGAATTTAAAGCTTCAGGTTATATAGTAACATTTAAGGTAGAGAATGGATCCTGGGAAGACGAGAGTGCTGATGATATAGTTATATTATTAGATTTAGATAAGCATTATCTAACTGCAGATCAGATACCGTCTGTTGGTGAAAATCCTGAATATCATTATAAAGAAGGATCTTGGAATATTGAGCCGACTACAGATGTATATATAGATGAGAACAGGATATTTACCTATACATATAAATATATAGAAGAGTATGAGATTGTTTCAGATACGATATCGGAACTTCCGGACGCACAAAATGTATCATTCTCAGATAATAAAGCTATAGATGATGCTAGAAGGGCTTATAACGCACTTAGTGAAGAGGAAAAGAACAAGATATCAGAGGAGATACTTAATAAATTAACTGATGTAGAAGCTGCATTTTTAGCTTTAGTTAAAGCTTCAAAAGAAAACCCTAAGGTTGTAACATCTTGGGCCGAACTTAAGGCGGCTATGGCAGAAGGTGGTGCCATAAAGCTTGGGGCGGATGTAACCGACCTTGAAAAGAAAGACGGATCCCATCTCGTTGTTGGTAATGGAAACTATGTAATCCTTGATCTTAACGGTTATACCATTAACAGAGGACTTACTGCTGATTCTAACATAAAAAGAGGTTATGTTATATATATATCATCTAGCGCTACATTAGATCTGTATGATAATGACAGTCAAACTGAAGGTAAGATTACTGGAGGATACTCAAATGGTGAAAAGGGTGGGGGTATCTATATCTATAGTAAAGGTACTCTTAATATGTACGGAGGTACGATTACAGGTAATACATCAGTAGTAAATTATAATGGTGGTGGTGGCATATATAATAATGGTACTTTCAATATGTTTGATGGTACTATAACCGATAATAATGCTATTGGTGAAGGAGATGGAGGAGGTATACACAATAATGGTACTTTCAATATGTATGGGGGTATCGTCTCGGGTAATCATGCCAGTCATCATGGAAATGATGTATATACCCATAACAATAATTTTATAATGACTGGTGGTACTATAGGAGATGTAGATAATTCTGAGTATAGTACTCGCTTTGTTCTATCATTTGATAAAAATGGTGGTACCGGTTCCATGTCTGAGCAGTATATTATGCAGAGTACTCTTTCTACCCCGTTTACTTGGTTAATGGAATGCAAGTTTGAAGCTCCTGCAGGAAAGAAATTCATAGGCTGGAGTTTCACTGAAAATGGTGCGGTTGTATTTTCAGAGAAAGAAAGGGTTAAGATTGATTATGATGATGTAGAAAGTCAATATGTTATAGTCAAAGTCACTGAAGATGGAACTGAAATAGGTGATGGGATAGAAATAGAAAAAGAGTTTACTACTACACTATATGCAGTTTATGGAGACAAAGAGCATATAGAGCCTACTGTTAGCCTAGCAAACTGGGTATACGGCGATAAAGCAAGTGTACCTGAAGTTTCAGGAAATCTCGGAAACGGAGAGGTGACCTATCTCTATAAACTCACAAATGACGAGAATGCTGAGTTTGAATATACTGTACCTACTACCATAGGAGATTATACCGTTAAAGCAGTTATCGCGGAGACAAATGACTATTTTGGTGGTGAGGCAACTGCTGAATTCAGCATAACTGCAAGGCCTCTTACCATTACTACGGGCAGCGATGAAAAGGTATATGACGGCACAGCACTTACAAAAGAAGGATATGAAATAAGTGAGACCGGTCTTGCAAGCGGTGACGAGATATCGGGTATTACCTTTACCGGCAGTCAGACAGAGATTGGAAGTAGTGATAATACAGTTAGTGGCGTTGTCATCAAGAAGGGTGAGACTGATGTTACTGCAAATTATGATATTAACTATGTATATGGGACGCTGAAGGTTACAAAGAATCCTGTAAATGATGTAACTATAACTATTACAGGTGATGTAGATGGTGATGGACAGATTACCCCTAAGGATGTTACAAAACTTAGGCGTTTTCTTGCAGGCGGCTGGAATGTTGAAGTTTCAGTTAAGAATGCAGATATAGACGGAGACGGTAAAGTTACTCCTAAGGATGTCACGATGCTCAGAAGATACCTTGCCGGTGGCTGGGGTATTTCGTTAGGCTAAGAATAAAAAGGGGCTGTGAAAACAGCCCCTTTTTATATGCGGAGTAAGGGACTTGAACCCTCACATCTGTGCGATACATGATCCTTAGTCATGCCTGTCTGCCAATTCCAGCAACTCCGCATCTATAATCCGTAGCCGAGTTTCCTCAGCACGCTTGATTA
>JAEEGJ010008087.1_pt1 | contig 29314 bp, 27 predicted proteins | sample 8958761 | NCBI WGS metagenome assembly JAEEGJ01 (sample SAMN16246546, study PRJNA631951) | gut metagenome | biome: gut microbiome; feature: rumen; material: RS-attached | host: Bos | place: Iran: Karaj | collected 2018-10
TCACGAGGAACTGTTCGTTTGTCAGTCCCGGATGTTCTTCGAGAGCGGCGACGGCGGCAATGCCGAGGAACGCCTGGAGCTGCTTGTTGGTGAATCCCGGATGGATGCTCTTTGCATTCGGATCCCAGTCGCAGTGTGCCGGAGCACGAACCGCAGGAGCCGGAGCGGCAGCAGCGGCAGCGGCCGGAGCAGCCTTCTTAGCAGGAGCCGGAGCCTTGACCTTGTCCAAACCGAGCTTCTTCATGATTGCGCTCATGATAGTGCAGAGGACGAGGAGGCCAATGATCACAGACATCACGACGATGAGGCCTGTTGCCTGGAATTCGACGAGCTTGCCAAGGGTGAACTTCTGGACTTCACCATGGCACTTGCCACCTTCCATCTTGCCCTGGCAGTATTCGCTGCCGAGCTTAGCCTTAGCAATCGGGAGCACGGCCGTACCGTTGGCATTTTCAACGGAATCGCGAATATCGCGGGCGCGAACGGACTGTTCGTATGTCTTATAAAGAATGGAATAGCCACCACCGTGAGTTTCCACAATCTGGAAAACAGTAGATTCATCCATCCACTTGAGCTGTTCCTTGAGCGGGGCAGCAATGGAGTCCGGCATCAGAGCAATCTGCTCGTCAAAACGGCCAACCTTTGCAGCCTTGGAAGCAGCAGGTTGAGCTACGATTTCAGACGCGAAGGCACCGGAAACCGTTGTCACCGCGGCAAAAAGCATAGCTTTCTTTAGTGTATCATTCATATCGGAATGCGTCCATGTTTAATTAAGTGAACTGTTTGATAAAAATCAACGCGCGTGAATATAGCAATTTTAGGGATTTTACATCGTCATCGTACCGGAAGAAAGACCCTTCACAGGCTCATAACGGAGGGTACCGTCGGTCCCCAGAATGATAGCCACGCCAGCGAGGTAATTGATCCACTGCTTCGTGTCGAAATAGCGGAGATTTGCCTTGCCGTTCGTGCAGAACGCCGTCAGCGGCACAACCATCATGTCGTGGGAAATCCACACGCCTACGCGGTTTACCTTCGCAAAGCGGGGCATCACAATCTCGGTCATAAATTCTTCGCCACGGGACTGTAACGGATAGTAGGCATCGCTATAGCTTCCTTTGTACGCATATTCCGAAGCGACGACCCAGCCACCGCCATTGCTATTCTTGTACGATTCAAACTTGTTTTCGTCCTTCACGAACCAGTCACCATCGAGTTCCGGCAACGTGTCGTTACCCATGTTCGTAATGCCAGCGCCCGTCGCCACGTTCTCGCAGGTTTCGTAGCTACGCGTGTAAGTCGAGTTCACAAAGTAAATGTTTTCGCCTTTAAGCTTAGCGCCCACCGACTGCGACTGCGTCTTGCCATTAGCCGTCAAGTGACCGTTTTTACCCGTATCATCCGTACGTTCCGCATGGCGCAAGATAAAGATGACCTTTTCGCCAGGAGCAAGTTTCTTCAAGACATCTTCGACATCGACAAATTCCTGAATATCATCCGAGGTTGCTTCACGCCAAGACTTCTTGCTCTGTTCGTAAACGTAGAACTTATCGGCATTGATTTTACCATTCTTGATCTGGCCATCGTAATCGCCAGCGCCAAAGCCTACCGTATCCTTTTCAAGATCCGTCGCCACGCGCCAGGCCTTGATGGAACCATCGCAAATAAAGCGGATACGTGGACCTTCGGGCTGTTCATAGTAAGAGACAAAATACTCGCTCTGGCTGTTGCCTACATGCTTCACCATTCCACTGGTCATCGCATTGCAAGATTCAAAGCCATGCGTACTCGTCCAGAAATTGCGCACATGCTTTTCGAAGTTCGGCACATCGCCAAGCTTCCAGCTTTCCATGTTCTTGCGGATTTTTGCAAGGCCGCCTTCAGCATCGAGAATCAACAGCTTGTCGGCAAGTTTTGCCTTCGAAGCATTGTCGCCCCAGTTGCCATCGCCACGGATATCTTCAGCAATATAATCCGCCTGCGAAAGGAAGTTTCCATCCGGCGCATAGCTCTGCATCATCACAGAAACCGCAAGGAGAGCCGCACTATAGTCATCAGAACCGAACAAGCTAATGTCTTCTGCCGCCTTGTCCGACGACGTCACCTGAGTACCACGGTTCCAACCAAATCCATTAAAGCCACCCGTGCTAGAACCGCCAAGGCTAATACCGAACGAAGAAAGCACATCGCTCAACGCACGCCCGCTTTGGCTCCCGATTGGCTGGTTATTGCCCGAATCTTCCACGAGCTTCATCACGCGCGGAGCCGCCATGTGCGTCAGGATATTCACGTTAAAAGAATCGCGCTTGGACAAGTCCACAACCGCATTGAGCTTTACAAGCGAAGACTGCCCGCCAAATTCATTCCTGAAAAAGCCGCTCGCTTCAACCCTAGCATAAGGCGAAACGAGGTCAATACTTCCAAAATCAAAACTACCATCCGAAGAGGTAATGCAGGTCTCGTGCGTACGCTTGGAATCGGCAAGGCGCATCACGCTATCGAGTTCCACAATCTTCACGGAAGCTCCGTAACGGAACGGGCCCTTTTCGGCAAAGCCCTTGATTTTAACGTCTGCCCTGCGATAATCCGAAGCATCGGTAGAATCCAAGGATTCCGCGCCAATCACCTTCGAGTCGCCAAGCTTCAAGACGCCATCTTTACACTCAACCGTAAAGAGCTCCTCGACATCGGTTTCCCAGCTCCCCGAAATGCAATAGTAAAGTTTCTGCTCGCCCGCCACCATGAGAGCCTCGCCCTCGTTTGACGAGTTGCAAGCAGGCAAGGACTTTGTATCCGTAACAGTCGTCGTATCGACAACTTCAATGGTATCATGGACATCGGGCTTACCCTTGTTATCCAGGGAGTCCTTCTGGTCCTGATTGCCCTTTTCATCCTTTGAGGGATTTTCACTCGAAGAATTACCGCCCGAAGGTTTATCCTTCGAATCGGAACTTCCAATTTCCGCAGCCGCCTCGCAATCATCGCCCTCGCACGGCACAGAGCCGTAACGGACGGAATCGCAAGACGTCCATAACAAAACCGATAAAGCTAATATCCAAACCCGCATAGGTTGAATATTAGTAAAATCTAGTTCGCGTACCCAGACTTGAGACCGCGAATGGCGACATAACGGCGATTTCCATCCTTATCGATGATAATCGCAACGCCAGCGAGGTAGTTAATCCACTTGCCGCCATCATATTTCTTGAGTTCCACCTGCAAATTCGAGCAGTAAGCAACAAGCGGAACCATCAACTTGTCATGAGAACTCAGGAGCACAAACTTTTCTGTCGGATACTTCTTGACAAGAACATCTTCGATAAGTTCAACGGAACGTTCCGCAAGATCGTAGTATGCGGCATCGGCGCCCGTCGAATAAGCCCCCGTGTAAGCATACTTAGATGTCACTTCCCAGCCGCCACCACATTCGTTCTTGGCCTTTTCGACAGCCTCGCTATTCTTGGCGTACCAGTCATCGTTCAGCTGCGGAATCGTATCACGCTTATCATAAGATTGTCCACGCCCCTTCGCAATCGATTCTACCGTCTGGTGCGCACGCAAGAATTCTGAAGCACCAAGGACAAAGTCTTCCTTGAACTTCGTGAGTCGAGCACCAACTTCTTCGGACTGCTTTTTACCGTTATCCGTAAGCGTCCCGCTCTTGCTCGTATCGTCACCGCGTTCAGCATGGCGCAGCACAAAGATGACGCGTTCATCGTCCTTGATACTTTCGTAGACATCCTGGATATCCACAAATTCCTTTGCATTAGATTCCAAGACAAAATAACGGTCTTTTTCAACGGCAGTCGCTTCGCGCCATTCCTTCTTTGCGCCATCATAAGTAAAGAACTTGCCCGAGTACGCACCACGACGGACTTCGCCATCTTTAGCGGGCGTTTTATCGCCTATGAAGTCTTTCAAACTATCCGGGATGAGTTCCCAGCCTTTCTTTTCATCACAGACAAAACGGTAAAGTGAATGTTTCTGATCGTCATATGACTCTGCATAAAAAAGACTACTAGCCTTGTTCTTGACAAAGAATATTTCCCCTGCAGAACTGCCATCGCATTCCGGGAACTCCAATTCCGTCAAGGCGAAGTTCGTGAGGTAGTTATCAAAGTTTTTATTCTTAGGGAAACGTTCTTTGACGTATGCGAAAGTGTTTTCATAACCACCAGATATTTTCAATCCAAGTGCATAATCGGCAGCTCTCAAACGAGTCTTTTCGTCATCCCACTTACCATCCTTTGCGACATCGGCAACTATAGACTTAAACGTTCCTACAAAATCGTAATTTTCTAGCAAATCAGAACCAGCAGCAAGCTGCAACAAGACTGTAGCCGCCACGAGAGCAGTCCCAGACTCACTAGCCTTAGAAACATCAATCGTCTCGGTCTGGTCAAAGTCAAGAGATTCCAGATGGAACATATTCCATACATCTTCAGCAGCCTTGCTCTTTGCAGCTTCAAAAGAAAGCTTATTCTTCCCAGCCAAAAGCACAAGAGCACGTTCCGTTTCAAGAGTCGTCAAGAGACCCAAGTTGAACTTTTCATTCGAGGAAACATCCCCTAGAGCAGATAACGTAATCGGAATAGACTTTCCATCGCTAGGACTTGTAAGGGTTACTTCAGCGGAGACTTGAACAAATGGCTGAACCAAGTTGACTTTCTTGAATTCATAAGCGCCATCCTTGCCAATCTCTGCCGAGAAAACATTTTTCGTTTCATCGTAGTCATCAGCGGAATCCAGCTCCACCATTTTGACCTTTTTGGCACTGGTATAGCTATCAAAACCAACAACACCCGAGATTGTACCATCTACGAGCGCATAAACAACATCCAGTCCTTCTTCAGGGTCAACTTCTTTTAAACTAGATGACGAGACCTTTCCATCAACGCTACTCGACGAGGATGTTTTCTTATCCGCTGTACTAGATGAGGATTTTGCAGCACCTTTTACAGAACTAGACGATTCCAATTCGTCTTGAGCAAGTTCCTTCAATTCACTGACGGGATCGTCTCCGCATGCGACTAAAAACGCTGCTACTAAAGTAGAAAGCGAAATCTGCTTAAAAAAGGTCCCCATAGAGCGTACCCCTTACCTTCAAGTTTTGGCCTAACCAAAACACCCCGTATCAAAATTATAATTTTTGCACAAATTGCGCAACAGCGAATATAAAATAAAGCTTCCAAAAGGGAGCTTTATTAAGCCATCTGTACCGACTGTTCAAACAGGAATCATCAAAGGATTTATAGCATCTTACCAGTTTCAAGGAAGCGGGTGTGCATTTCGAAAGCGCGGGAAAGTGCAAGCGGCACATGGACGCCCTTCGCATGCTTGAGGCCGTACTCCAGAACATCCGTGAGAGCATCGCGGTAATCCGGATGGGCGCAGTTCTTGATAATCAGGCGGGCGCGTTCTTCAACAGGCAAACCGCGAAGGTCAGCAAGCCCCTGTTCCGTCACAAAAATCTGCGTGTCGTGATCGGTATGGTCCACATGGCTCACGTAAGGCACAATGCTCGAAATCGCACCGCCCTTTGCCACAGACGGCGTGAGGAAAAATCCGAGTGCGCAATTTCGTGCAAAATCAGCCGAGCCGCCAATGCCGTTCATCATCGCAGAACCGCACACAAGCGAGCTGTTCACATTGCCAAAGATATCCGCTTCCAGAGCCGTGTTCATGGAAATCACGCCCAGACGACGGATCACATCCGGGCTATTGCTCACTTCTTGCTGGCGGATAATGAAATGCTTTTTCCATTCCGCACTATTTTCAACAAATTCCTTCTGGGCCGCCTGCGAAAGCGTCAAAGCCGTTCCAGAGGCAATGCCGAGTTTGCCCTTCTTCAAAAGCGGGAGCACCGCTTCCTGAATCACTTCGGTGTAAAGGTCTATTTGGCCGAGGCGGTCATCATTCGCCATGGCGCAAAGCACGGCATTTGCCACCTTGCCCACGCCACTCTGGTACGCAAGGCCCTTCGGGAGTCTGCCATGAGATTCCTCAAAGCGGATAAAGTCCAGAATGCGTTCACCGATATTCTTGGAAACTTCGTCCGGTTCCACGAACGGAGTCACTTCGTCATACGCTTCGTTCTCGACAATCGCAATAACCTTGTTCGGGTCAATCTGTACAAATTCACCACCTACGCGGTCGCCGGCACTGTAAATGGCAAGCGGCTTCGCATGCGGCGGAAGTTCCGGAAGGGCGTTATCGTGCATGCCGATGCAGCTATCGCCCAAGCGCGTATTCAATTCCAGGATAATCTTCGGAGCCATTTCCAGATAGCAAACGGAATTTCCGCCCGAAGTCGAAAGGCAGACACGGCCATCCGGCAAAATCGCAGAGACTTCGATAATCGCTACAGTCGGCGCAGGGACAGCACCAGTACGCACAAGGTAACCCATCTTGCCCAAATGAGCGTCAATGTAGTGAATACTGCCGTCGTTGATAGCCTTGCGTAAACTCGGGTTGGACTGGTAAGGCATGCGGAGCGACAAAGCCTTTGCGCGAGCAAGCGCCCCGTCGCAGCTATCGCCCGTCGAAGCACCCGCAAAAAGTGTCACCTTGAATTCTTCGCCCGCTTCATGGAGCTTTTCGGCACGCGCCGCAATCGCAAGGGGAACAGCTTTCGGGTATCCAGCCAAAGTAAATCCCGAAACTCCCAAAACATCGCCATTACGAATCATATCTGCAGCGCTGGCAGCACTGCATTTCTTTTCAGAGACCCAATTCATTGTAAAAATAATTTAATCCCAATAGTGATTTTTTTCTATTAATTCATCATATTCTCTATCAATTATTCCTAATACAACAACATTTTTATATTTCCCATTTTTATACACAGATTCGCGAATTACGCCTTCTTTTTTCAAACCACATTTTTCCTGAAAACGTAATGACGCAACATTGTCATCAAAGGCTGCGGTTGATACTCTATGTAGTCTTAACTCTTTGAATGCATATTTGAGCATTGTCATATACGCATCTGTAGCGACTCCTTTTGATTGAATATCTCTTTTTATTCGAATGCCTGCTCCTTTCGCAGTTCCATTTTTCCAATCTATTTTTACAAGTCCCGTAAGACCAACAACACCATCTGCTTCCGTTTCGATAATATAGCGAAGTGCTGATTCACTATTTTTAAAAGCCGAAAACCATTGTTCTTCATCTTTCTTTGAAACAGGCCATGCCCAGCCGACAATTGTTTTTTCCATTTCGGGATCATTTATTAGATTACGAATAAATTCTAGATCTTCGAATTCGATAGGTCTTAGAGTTACAATTTTACCCTTAAGAATCATTTCTCTATCTCCTTTATAATTCTTTCCATGTCATCCTTGCCATATCTCTGATCTATAGGAATACAGACCACATGCTTGGCAAGTTCATATTCCAAATCAGTTAATTTACACCAATCAAAGACATTTGGCCAATAAGTTGCAACGAATACCTGTTGCTCGATAAGTTTTTTCTTGAGGGTGTCGCCGTTGTTTGCCCAATAGGGGTAAACAAGCGGACATTCGAAAGAATCCATAGAAGGAATTTGCAACTGGTTGGAGGTTTTTAAAGCGTTGTGAATGCATTCGAAATTTTCACGGCGCTTGCGCTTGATGTCGTCAAGATTGACCGATGCAAAAATGGATTTCGACAGATTGCTCATTTGGCAAAGCGGTGCTTCTGCAATGGCTTTGCTCACATCTCTAAAATCTTTGTACCCTTCAGAGGGCGCTAATTCAATTCTTTTTAGTAAATGTTTACAGCGGTCAAATGATTGGTCCGTGGGTAATTCGCTTGCGGTATTGGGAATGGTCGTTATCGCAATGCCACCGTCTGGCATACCTATAAATTTGCGAGGGCTATAAAACTGGTGCTTTGCAAACGCTTCGCAATAAAGAGCTTGGGCATTGTCTACAATAACACGATCACCATAAATTGCAACGATTTTACGCACATATGCATCTTCTATACCATAATAGTTTGTGTATAGTAGATATTCATCATAGCCAAGGGCAATTTCTTCGGCAATTTCCAATTCTCCGTTTATGTTATAGAACTTGTGCGGAATCCCCAATTTTTCTAAAGGTTGTAGAACAACATCGCAGGTAAAATAGGGAATCCAAAGACATTTGATATTTTTTAATCCCCTCAAGATGTATTCTAGGGAATGGCGGCCACTATTTAAGTACACTGCATGCTCATGCAGTTCTTGAATTTTTTTAGGGGGGAATTCCCATTCAAAATATCCGCCAATAGGATTCATCGTTTTACCCGTTTCACTTCAGTTGAATTTTCATCCAAGATGTAGAATTTTTTAATGCCGATTCTAGTTCATCTCTGGATTCAAAACGCAAAAATAATGTGCCGATAGACGCATTTGCGCCGGTAAAGGGAGCTACCTTATCGCCTTTAGAAACTCTAATTTCTTCTTCAAGAAGATGTTTTTTCTTGAAAGTTTCTTCTATTTCAATCTTGTCAAAGATTCCCGCACGGTCAGCATGGAGCACTTGAATTGCAAAATGTCCTTTATAGTTGGGCTCGTGCATTTCTTGGATTGGCAAACCAACTGCTTTTCGGACCTCCGCTTCATTAATATTAACATCAGCGGCGTAATTTAGCATCTCTGCCAAGCGGTTTCCACCGGCTCGAGGTGAGACTTCCATTAAATAGGCCTTCCCATTCTTGCAAACACGCCATTCTACGTTAAATAAACCCGTTGTTACGCCAAGTAATGTAAATAATCTCTGCAATTCAGATTTAATCTCTTCTTGATATTTTTCTTCTTTAGCAGATGGCCAAATTTCCGCCGAGGGGGCATATGGATTTACCGCTTCGTTGTCAAAGAATTGGTCATAAATTCCGTTATACAATAGTTTCCCATTAACAACGAATGATTCAGAACCTGCAGAAAGTCCTTCTTTTTCCAAGAAATCTTCTATAATAAAATGACCATTATGCGATTCAGAAAGTGCAAATTCTATAGCTGATCGAAGTTGTTCCGGAGACTCTACTTTCGAAACACCCTTACTTCCGGCAGAATCCACTGGTTTCACAATAATAGGCCAATGGAAGTAGTCAACATCTTTTAGAGCGTCATCGATGTTATTGTATCCCTTCGCATTTGGACAATTGAATCCATTCTCCGATAAAAATTTGCGGAATTTTGATTTATCTTGCAAAATACATGCAGCCTCATAACTGCACTGGAATGGCAGTCCCATTTTCTCAGCCACATACGCTGCAGAAACTACACCCGGATCTACCGCATGTGAAAGAATACCGTCAATTTTCAGTTCCTGAGCAACCTTGAGCACAGCGTCCTTATCAATAATGCTCACATTGCAATATTCATCGGAATACTTGTGTGCGATATTATTCGGCAGGTAGTCTGCCGTAATCACATAAATTCCCAACTTGTGGGCTTCTTCGATAACGGGGAGCAGATAGCGCAATCCACCAAGGAGCATCAGTTTTTTCATTAAACATTACCCTTGTTTTGAACGAGCTCCAGCACCCTATTGACATCTTCATCCGTAAGTCCAGCATGCATCGGCAAGCAGATGACTTCATCAGCCATGCGAGTTGCAACAGGGAGGTTTTCTTTAGTAGCAGAAGGCAAGCCGCGATAAATTGCGAAACTCGATATGAGCGGATAGAAATAGCGACGACCGAGAACGTTGTGTTCCTTCATCTTTTCGTAGAGAGAGTCGCGACTGATGCCGTATTCCTTTTCGTTCACGAAAATTGGGAAATACGAGTAGTTGTAGGTAACGTCATCGCGTTCCTTTAACATAGAAATTCCAGGAACATTAGCAAGCGCGGCACGATACTTTTGTGCAACCTGTTTGCGGGCTGCAATCGCATTGTCAATATGCTTCAAGTTGCAAAGACCATAAGCAGAACGGATTTCATCCATCTTGCTGTTGATGCCCGGAGCGACTACAGTCGTTTCGCCTGCAAAACCAAAGTTCTTGAGGTAGTCAATGCGCTTTTTGGTACGAGCATCGTGGCAAATGAGCGCACCACCTTCAACAGTATTATAAGTCTTGGTTGCATGGAAACTGAGCGTATTCATGTCGCCCGCATCAAGGATGGTTCGGCCATTGACCTTCACATTAAAAGCGTGTGCTGCATCATAAATTACAGCCAGACCGTAACGATCAGCAATTTCTTGAATAGCTTCAATATCACAAGGATTACCATATACATGCACCGGCATAATGGCTGTCGTCTTCGGCGTAATCGCCTCTTCAATCTTCTGCGGGTCAAGGTTGCCCGTTGCCGGGTCCACGTCCACAAATACCGGGGTAAGGCCGTTCCACCAGATGGAGTGCGTTGTCGCCACAAAACTATACGGGGTCGTTATCACTTCGCCCGTGATACGCATCGCTTGGAGTGCAGTGATGAGCGGAAGTGTTCCATTAGTAAACAAGCTGATGTATTCTACACCGAGATACTCTGCAAGGGCCGCTTCAAGCTGTTTGTGGTAGTAACCATTATTGGTAAGCCACTTGCGTTCCCAAATATCCTTGAGTAGCGGTTCAAATTCATCCAGTGAAGGGAGGAGCGGAGAGGTGACTGTAATAATTTTGTCAGACATAAATATCCTTGTTTTCTGACAAATTTAGAAAAAGAATTACTTTTTGCGGTTCAAAACTTTCAAAATTGTATTAAAAATATAATCAAAACTTTCTATTTTAAAAAGCTTTGATAGAAGCGTATATATAACGACACCCGCAAATGCTTGTAGTATCAAAGTAAGGATATCATTAAGTCCGATAAACTGAATACAGTAAACACAGCTACCCATAATACAAGATAAAATTATTTGCGGGAACATGTCTTTTAACTGAGCTAGGTAGTCGTACGCAAGCAGCTTTTTGTTTGGCCAACTGTTGATAATTTGGCTTAAAATACTAGTAGCGAAAAGAGTATAGGCCATAGCCATTACGCTAATACGCATCGTTGATAAAATAGCGATTAAACCAACAATTTTTTTTGCTATTTCAAGTTTAAGGAACAAATCGCTACGGCCAAGGGCTTTAATCGCATTAAGATTTGCAGTATGTACCGGCCAAAAAGCGAACGAAAAACAGAAAATTCTTAAAAAAGGCACACACGGCAACCACTTCTCGGTAAGTACAAGTCGAACCAATGGTTCTGCACAAACAGCCAACCCCATCATCATCGGCATCATAATATACGTACTGATACTGATAGAGCGACGTGTCATGGCGCGAACTCGATTTTTGTCATCCTGTTCTGCAGACATTGCCGGGAGAAGAACACTATCAATGGAAGCATTAATGTTGGACACGATTACATTAGGAAAGTGATGTCCTTGATTATAAAAAGACAGATCCTTTGCCGTGTAAATTCTACCAATAATCAGCTGACGTAGTTGGTTATAGCCAACATCTAACAAAGCAGACGCCAACAGTTTCCATCCATAGTTAAATAAACCTTTTAAACGCAGAAAAGAAAACATCAACTTCGGCCGCCAATTAACAGTAGTCCAAAGAATAATTGTCCCCAAAGTAACGTTTGTAAGTTGCTGCCCTACTAGCGCCCAAACTCCATAACCCATATAAGCCATCGCTACACCAACAACGGCAGAACCAAGAGTTGCACCAACAGTCGCAAAGAAGAACTTCTTAAAAATTAAATTCTTTGAAACATACGACTGTTGGATGTTTCGAACACCAGAAACAATTAACGTTAAGCTGAGGACTCGAATGACAGGCGTCAAATGAGGAATATGATAAAATTCTGCGATGAACGGAGCCGCAACAAACATGACTCCATACATAGCTAGACAAACAGCAATATTAAAATAAAACACGGACGAGAAGTCCAAGTCATCCGCATTTTTCTTTTGGATAAGAGCTGATCCAAGACCACTATCAACGAAAACCTGCAATATGCAAGTAAATACAGTTATAAGCGCTATTTCACCATAAACTGCGGGATCCAGGAGTCGAGCAAGGATAATTGAAACAAAGAACGCTACGAATTGAGCTCCGCAACGTTCGAAGAATCGCCAAAAAAAATTAGTTGTAACAGTTTTTGCAGTAGGCATGGCGAAAAAAATAGAATTTTGAAAAACAAAAATAAAATATAACTACAAAAAAGTTTCCAAAATAATATTATATTTGTTTGTCAATTGAACTCTAAACGCAATACCAGTAAAAAACGTTACACCAATGAAGGATTAAAAATGATTAACCGTTCTCAAGATGAAATTGTTCAAAACTGGCCCCAAAATTGGGAAAATCCAACGGTAAGTATTCGGTGTACCACGTATAACCAAGAAGCCTACATTTCACAGGCTTTAGATGGTTTTTTAATGCAGGAAACAACATTCCCTTTTGAAATTGTTGTTCATGATGACGCTTCTACGGATAGAACGGCTGAGATTATACGTGGATATGAAAAAAAATTTCCCAAAATAATAAAGCCTATTTACGAAACCGAAAATCAATATTCCAAAAAAGACGGCTCTCTTCGAAAAATAATGGACAACGCCTGTAAGGGAAAATACATTGCATACTGCGAAGGGGACGACTACTGGTGTGATCCCCATAAGTTACAAATGCAATATGAAGCAATGGAAGCTCATCCAGAATGTTCACTTTGTGCACACTCAGTCCAGTTAATTTCAGAAAAAGGAAAAATACTAGAAGAATTTCTCCCACCCAAAGGTGTATTCAATAACGGAGTTAATGACCAATCTTATTTCGCACAAATAGTATTTTTCAAGCACAACATACAAACAAGTTCTTATTTCCTAAAAAAAACGACATTACAACAAAACGAATCAATCTTCAGTTATCCCGGAAATGGAGATCAAAAAATTTTACGTTGCTGTATAAAAGAAGGTAATTTTTATTTCATTTCCAAAATCATGTCCCATTATAGAATACAAAGTAATGGATCATGGACATCAAGAACAGCTACCAATAGCGACGCAATTACTGAGCTCGAAAACAACACAATCAATCTAAATAATCTTTTTGATGAAAAAACCCAATTTAAATACCATGATGCAATACAAACTGGAAATAAGAGACTTTTAATTTATCGTTCAATTCGAGAAAAAAAATTTAAAATGTTATTTTTCCCAGAAAACATAGAACTATCAAAAAAAATATTTTCCCCAAAATGGATGAAAATATATTTTATTTTATCAAAAATACCCATGTTTTTAGTAAATCTATTCTACAGAATGCTTCCATACCTAAAAAAAATTACAAAACAAATTAAAGAAAAAAAGCAAAAATAAAACAACAGTTATATGCTGTTGTTTTATTTTATGGATTCAATAGTCTTTTGAAAAAAAAACTTGGATTTAACACTAAAAAATGAGCAAGGACAACCCTCACGGGGAGGGTATCAAAAACTATTATTCTTTCAGATTAAAACGTTTCACTAAGAATTTTTTCTTTTCCTCCCACCCCATATGCTTTGTCATTACACATTTTTTCTCAACTTTTTGAAAATATTCATCAAAAGATTCAATAACTCTTGCCGGACAGCCTGCAGCAACCGAATTATCTGGAACATCTTTTGTAACAACAGATCCTGCGCCTATAACACAATTTTTTCCAATAGTTACTCCAGGTAAAATAATAACATTCCAACCAATATTACAATTGTCCCCAACCTTTATCATACCAAAGACATCAGCATCCTCAAGTATGCCATTCTTTCTTAAAGTCCACACACCACCATCATGAGTTGCAAATTTCACACCATAAGAGACTCTTACATTATCACCTATTTCTATAAGATATGGTTCTGAGCCAAAAAAAACATCTGAAAAAATTTCACAATTTTTACCAAGACGCCCCCCCCCTAATTTAAAGTAATAAACATTATTTTTTTTAGGAAATATTTTTTGAATTACATTACGAATAAATTTCATCACAATAAACCTCTTATTTTTCAATTTTATACCATATTAAAAATTTTTATACCAAATCAAAAGATGTTGCTACTTAAAGCAACTATTTATTAAGTCATATAAAAAGAATCATTCTCGCAAAACATAATGCAAACACAATTATTCACTTTTTTTTCAACACAATGAATTTGAAATAACGACGAATTGTCTTTAAAGCTCGCCAACAATAAGCGTAAAAATATTTTATCCGAATTCCTTTAAATGATTTCCACACTTCTTTTTCATACAACAAACAATACCGTATAGATTTATAAGGATTGAATGATGTTGCTGATCCCTCTCTCCAAATATATTGATATACGTCTTGTTCTATGACTTTTATTGATTTAGACTTTGCTGCATACCTAATATTAAATATAAAATCTTCTCCACTTACAACATTTCGAGGAATATCAAACATGGTTTCATCTATTATTTTTTTTCTAAACAGTTTTGCTACTGGTCCCCAATGAATAAAACCCCTATAAAGAAGACAATGCATATATTCTTTTTGTGACAACACGGTATTAATTCTAGGAAAAGACCAATTAAGATTTGTTTGAATATGCCCAATAACTAAATCAAAGCCTTCACTTTTATTCATCATCAGCTCTATAGCTCGATCTGGCAGGATATCGTCAGCATCAACAAATGTAATCCACTCTCCACTTGCAACATTTACACCATTTTTTCTAGCTTGTGTAACACCAAGATTTTTTTGATCAATGTAGATTATCCGAGAATCTTTTTTTTCCCAAGATTCAATAATTTCTAAGCTTTTATCTTTTGAACCATCGTTAACAAGAACAACTTCAATATTTGAATATGTTTGTTTAATCAAACTTTGAATACAATTATCAAGATACCGTTCCGTATTATAAACAGGAACAATTATAGAAACTTTAGACATAACACCTCTTTGACAAAGCTATTCAGACAAATACAAAGCCTAACACCATTAAACATATCAAGCATTATCATTCTTATTAAATTTTGACATATGTGGTCTTGTTCTAAAAATTAGATTTTTTCGTCGATTGTTACCTAAGCACCCAACATCTGAAATTTGATATCCATTCATCCATAAAACATAAGGAAACGACAATTGATCACGACCGCTTCCAGATCGAAGTAGTTCAATCCACCAATCACCCATGATTTTTTTCGCAATAGGATTTTTCAAATCAACTATTATTATTGTAGCTTCTACCATCCCAAAATGTTCGGGGAAAAAGACTTTACGATAATCGTCCATTTGCTTATTAATTGCAGGAATACAACCTCGTTTGTAAAGTTTACAAATAGATGATTCATTATAGACACAATCACGATCGCTATGCAAATGCATCGCAATGCCTATTTTGGAATTTTTAGCAATAGAACATAAGCTTCGAATATCCGAAACAATCTCTATATTTCCATCAATGTATATAGAAAAATCGTAATTACAAAATAAATGCCAAGGATTTAGTTTGCAAAAACGATTTACCATTCCACCTTTATATTCTTTTGCTGCAGTAGGAATTTCTAGAAATCTCCACACAGAATCTGCAGCACATGGCGTGTCGCTTATACAAAAATAATCCAAATCATCATCAACTAATATAGGATTCCTTACTTTGTCATAATCACCTGTAACGCAACTATAAACAGCAACTTTTTTATTTTTTTCTAAAGGTTCTCCTCGTACGAAAAAGGATTTCTCGTTCTCTGTTTTATTTTTTTTTATTTTTTTTGCACGAATAGCACTAATAACACAATCATATATGCGTTTGAGATTAAGAGAACTAAGAACCTTAATGATTTTGCCAATTCGCATTTCTGAGGAATTTAACATATTCGTATATTCTTCGTTCTGTTTTTCCAAAGCGTCGAAACAAGATTGATAATTCATAATAAAACCTTTTTTACATACTAATGTTGAATATTTTTTTTAAATACCCTTTCGATGCATCCACATACTCAGCCAACTTCGCATCCACCACATTCCAGTCAATGGACTTCTGAATAGCATCAAAATCTACAGATTTATCTACACTGCGGTTCATCAAGCCTGTCTGCTCCAGCAAACTCACAATGCGTTCTCCATTTTTAGGCGGAAGAATGGTAACGAAATCCTTATGGAATATGTGACAGAATGCGGTCGCATGGAACGATGTAGAGACAACAACCTCAGTATGTTTGATACAGTTCAAAAAGTCAAGCGGACCCATATCTTTTAAATGAACATCGCAGTCACAGCGACTTGTGTTGAAACCACCCCCAAGGACTATCATCAAACCCTTAGAATGGAAATGAGCAACTAGGGAATCGAGCATTGGCGACTTTGGAGATAAATAGACAAATACATAAGGCTTATCGAACATAGGCTTCTGTTCAATCATAGATTCATACACATTTCGATTAAGCAGAAAAACCGGATCACAAACCCAGGTGACCTTTCGGCCCAACTTTTTCGTCAGCTGAATTGAGGAGTCCTTTTCGCGAACTGCAATTGATGAGAACGAGTTAGAAAAAGCCTTAATCTTGTTCAGATTCTTTTCGTCAATAATCTTTTTTCCGACAGAAGTTGAATAAGTAATTTTCTTTACACCATGCACAAAATTCAGATAAAAGGCGTTGTCGTTTCCGCAAGGATAATCCGTATTCCACAACTGATCGCTGCCGACAATAAACAAGTCCGCCTTTAAGTTAGCCTTGCAAAGGCTCCTGTAATTATAAAAAGTCTTCGTAAGGTTCATGTACTTATTCATGAACATATGGAACTTGCGAGTCACGCTCATCCGCAAACGGAAGAACAATAGATTGAGCAAGATCCCCTTTATCAGGGATTCTCCATGGCGGCTATATGCTGGGCGATAGTCGATGATTTCAACATGATTTTCATCCGATAAATACTTTTGCAAGGCGAAAGCCTGATATGCTGAGCCTGGATTAAAAAGTGAATGAAGTGTAATAATCTTAATTTCCATGACGCAACCTATGAAGCCAAAGTTTGAAACCTTCTGGAATATACATCTGCAAGCGACTCTTTAAAATCCTCATGCGGTTCTTTTTTTCGAACTTTTGATCAATAAACTCGTAGCCTTTTGATTTCCATTCCTGCAGAAAGGCATCACGTCCAACAGGCTTGGGTGTTGGCCGAAGCAAGCAGCCATTGTGCGCAGCTAAATTGTCAAAGGACGATTCAGCAAGAGTCAGTTTATCCGCAATCTTGTCCAAAATCATTCGGCCCGCATCGGTATTAACACAGATTCCAGAAAGCGTGGAACAAGACGGAAAATCATATTTATGGTAAGATTCCCAATGCCAATAATCGCAAATGGTCAAGTCTGAAATTCGTTCCGGCTTTGCAAACTTGCAAGAATAACAAATTTCCTGGTAATTTATCGATTCCATGAAGAAGCAGTTGTAACTGTCTTGAGGCCAATTCTTTACAAACTTTTTACATTTTTTTCCGGTATAAGCTGTATACTTATTCATTCCATTTCTAGCTTTGCGTTTGTAGCAGAAAATGTATTCCTTTAACAAGCCAATCTTCTTCGACAAGATTGTCACATAATCACTCCACAAAGTCTGGCTGGGAATCCCATGACACACAACATCAACTAAAAAGAGGCTGCCAACATATTTTCCTCCTGCAATGGACTTCATCGCTGCAACTTGACAGGGCGTACCGGAGAAAAGAACCTTTTTGCCTTCTTTCAATTTTTGCAAGGCTTGCTTATAGCAATTGCCCATATAGCTCTGGACATATTTCGACTTTTGCAACAGCGGTAAATCTTCAATACGCCCTATGCAAACATGTTTGATATAGAATTGGTCATCTAGTGTTGCTCCAAAGACGCATCCACCTTCCATAATGATTGATTCTGCCAACGCATAAAAGATTCCACCCGAAGAACTCTTGACCACGACAGAATCGCTTTTGTTCAGGGCCGCAAAAACTTGCTTGGGCCTAGATGCTTCAATTTCGTTATATTGGGGACACGCGCGAATACATTTTCCGCATTCAATGCATTTTGCATTGTCTATTTGCGGACGGACAAAACCGAAACAGTCCTGCGAAAAAGACAACGCCTGCGTCGGGCAAACATTGATGCAGGCACCACAACCGCAACAGTCTTTAGTATCTAAAACTTCTATGATATTTTTCATTTAAACCGATTAAGCAAACTAATCATGAACATTTCTGCTATAGACAATTTTGAAAGTATAAGTGCCACAAAATACTCTATCTCATTAGCATGATAATAATGTTTAATAGCATACAACTTACTCTTCATAAACAAGCATTGTTTAGCTACCAGCGACTTATAAGTTTTACTAATCGAAACGGAATGATTGTGAATGAAAGAACAATCCGTTAGAAGAACCATTTTCTTCTTGGCATTCTGCATTTTGATTCCAATAACCAACTCTTCGCAATAAAGGAATATATTTTCATCATACATTCCATAATCCAACATATCCCTCGTTCGCATCATGAACATGGAACCTGTTACAGAACCAACATCCTTAATTTTCGCTTTTTCACTTTCAATATTCTTGTAATAAAAAGACCCCTTTATTTTTGTCAACAACAAACCAATTGAAAGGATATATTCCCATTTTGAAGGGATTCGAAACGCTGTATTATATTGTTTAACACCCTTCGCATTGAGCATAAAAGGAGCCGCAATAGCATAGTCTCCATTTTGTCTCAAAAAATTTTCAAGTTCAACAAGAACCTTTTCTTCTACAATCACATCTGGATTAGAAAGCAAAATATATTCAGACTGATAATGTTCATACAAATATTTAATTCCAAAATTATTTCCGGCACCATAGCCTTTATTTTCGCCAGAATCAACTACAACAACCTTGTCATTTTCCAAAAACTTCAGGCATTCCAAGGAATCGTCCTTAGAATGGTTATCAACAACCAAAACCTTGCGAACACAGGAATAATCTTTGACCGAGTTCACAAAACTAGTCGTCGTAACGAAGTCATTGTAATTGAGCACAAGAATATCGAACATTCTTTTCCTTTATACCAGCTTGAATCAACAAGAAAAACCAAACCATTTGCGGTTGGCAAAAAATACTACAACCAAGAGTCATTATAAAGAACCCGACAACAAGATTCTTGCCGAGTAGCCCAGACATTGAAAACATAATCACAAGCGAGACAATCCAAAGTCCTCCGCCAATTATGCCGGTATTAAAGAATATCCCCGCAAGAGCATTCATATACGAGTCAGCATCTTGAAAACCGAGGTTACTGAAAACATATTCAGATAAACCGACACCAGTTCCAAAGATCTTGAAAACAAGCGGCAATTCAGAAAACAGATTCATCCCGTTATTCAATCGAACTGCCGACGATGCGTCAATTTCAGAACCTGTCGCTATATTTACAACTCGTTCTACAGATGAGAATCTGGAACCCACACCGCTGAAAATGACATATAAACCTATTGCAACAAACACCAAAACAAGGGGAAGCCTGTAAATAGACAACCGTTTTTCAATAGACATGAACAGAAACCAAGCTAAACCCAAAAGGACAATTCCCGTTGTCGATTGGGCTGCTATAATAGCAGCAGAGAACAAAACAACTAGCAATATTTTCCTTTTGAAAACGATAGTCTTGTTGCATATTAAAGTCGTTATGCTGATGAACAAGAATTGGCTTACTTGAGCAGGTTCAGCTAGAAAGCCATGCGGACGAACAAAGCCAAACCAAGCTGCTCTTCGCAAAGAATTTTGATAAATAGACATCGCATTAGCATTTCCATTATTAACAGTCATTTCTAATATCAATCCAGGAATATAATAACCAAACAGCACATATACCACAAGTTGAATAAGTATTAAACATGAAAGTGCTACCGAAAAAATGATCATCCATTTTTCAAAGACAACTCTATTGAAAAGATTTTTTCCGAAATAAAAAATAAGCACCCAATAGAAACCAGCCCTTGCTATGCTAAAATGTTTTGACATCGGTGCGTCAAAGACAATCCCCATAATCATTGAAGACACGACCATATAACAAAAAAACAAGACGAAGCCTAATTCTTGTCTATCAAACGGAAATTTCATACCCCGTTTAAAATACAATGGGATACAAACAAACATCAAAATTTCACCATAGCTAATAGAGATCGCGGCAGGCTTGTAAACATGAAAAAGGGCAAAAAACACAACAAGAATAGAGAATACATTCTCTTCTTTTGATATTCCTTGATGAGTCGCAAAAAGATTAAGCATTATAGCAACCACTTAAATAGACATAATGCAAATAATTTTTTCCAATTTTATTCCACGAATACAAATTGCAAAGTTTATCTATAATCATTTTATATTCATCGTTTTTTTTACTAGAATTCAAACAATTTTCAATCATCCCGGCCAAGCTTTCTGCATTCCCGTTTTCAAAGAACATGTCATCGCTAAATCCAGCCAGAGTTTCCTTAAAACTCGGCAAATCTGATGCTATAATCATCCGCTTAAAGGGTAGCGCTAGCAGCAAGACCCCGCTTTGCGAAATTTCCCGATATGGAATCACGATTATGTCTGATTCTATTATTTTTTTAAATAGGACTTCATCCGGTACAAATTCAGGAATCCATTCAACATCTAAGTTTGTAGTCTTTTGTTTAAGTTCTTGATAAAAGCCATTATCAATTTTTCCGACAATTGCAGCATGGACTTTTTGTTTCGATTCTTCAGGCAACAGATTTAGTGCGTCAATAAAGATATCGGTTCCTTTGTAATAGCTTTGCATTCCGTACATTATCAATTTCAATTTTTCACCACGAATGTGCGGAACAATTTCAACATTTTTAGGAACAAATATTCCATGATGAACAACTTTGACTTTTTGGGGATTTACATTAAATTGTTTGCAAAATTTAATCTTAGAACATTCCAGATGAAGAATAAAACAGTCGATTAAATGTTTAAGTTTATAAAACCTTTCGCGATAAGATTCTTTCTGTTTATTATTAAAATTGTGGGGATACAAATTGTGAACAGTCAATATCAGCTTCGTTTTGGGCGAAACAACACGAATCAATTTGAGGAATATTCTTTCTATAGAACAAATTTCAAGAAACGGCAACCACTGCAAATGCAGAACATCCACTTGATGAAATAAAACCTATATCACCAAATACAAATAGTTTCCAACTCCTTCTAAAGCCTTTATTCCTCGTTTGATTTTATTTTCACTATACCTCAATGATTTGGGAATCAAGCTAAGCATTTTCTTAGAAGGACATTCTATTTTCGACGATTCAATATTTGCTGCAAGCAATTTTAAATGGTCTTTTTTAGATAAGTTTTTAAATATAGCCTCGCATAAGGCTATATCGTAATTCAGGACCCTGCCGGATATGTCAACCATCAAATAATTCAAAACGATTACATCCAATATTTTTTTACCGAATTCCAGCACCAAAGGCCAATATGCCACACAGCAGCAATCATGCCTATTCCTTCATCTTGCGTCTGAATTTTCCAAATTTGGCGAATACTCTTCATCTTATTGCTGCTCAGAGATTGACCATCTATTCTGTATCCAACCAAAGCTTCGTCGATTCCGAAAGCCTTAGATCCATCGCGTAGCAAACTAAGCCAAGTAGCATAATCTTGCCCACCACGACGGAGGTGCATCCTAAAATCACCCTTAATAGTCCTATCAATCATTACTCCAGAAGTCGGAATCATCGTATTCGAGAGCAAAAATTTGTAATCGATTTCTTCTTTTACAGATCTCTTACCCTTGATTAATTTGTCATCGCCATCAATCATTTCAATTGCAGCAAAACAGAATCCGCCTTTTTTCCTTTGTAACAATTCTACCTGTTTTTCAATTTTCACAGGTTTCCACACATCGTCAGCATCCAGAAATGCAACGTACTGTCCCTTGGCCAGTTCCAAAGCTTTGTTTCTGGCATGACCTGCACCCATATTTTGAGGTTGCAAGAAATAAACAATTTCAGGGTGCGTTTCCTGGTATCGCTTGATAATTTCAGCAGAACGGTCTGTAGATTGATCGTCCACTAGCACAATTTCAATATTCTTATAAGTCTGTGCAAATACAGACTGCAAAGTTCTGTCAAGATATTTCTCGCAGTTGTAAACCGGAGTAATGACAGAGACCAAGCCTTGAATATAATCTGTGGGTTGACGTACCATATTCTTCTTTAGTATATCGGAGTTACCCAATGCTTAAACTTTTCGTTCATTCCGCGAGCGGCATCCACATAAGCCTTGTGAAGCTTACGGGTAATTTCGCCTTCACCAAGCTGATATTTATCGATGCTCAATACAGGGGTCAGCTCCATGGCAGATCCGCAAAGGAAAGCCTCGTCAGCAGTGTAGAGTTCCGTGCGGTCTATGGTGCGCTCCACAACTTCGTAACCCATGTCTTTGGCCAGTGCAATAACCGTATCACGCGTAATGGATTCCAGAACGGCATCCGTGAAGGTCGGAGTGATGACCTTGTTGTCGCGAATCATAAAGAAGCAACTTCCCGGACCTTCGGAAACCTTGCCAAACTCATTCAAGAAAAGACATGTATCATAGCCATTGCGTAAAGCTTCGCGCTGGCCATAGCGACTGTTGATGTAGTTTGCGCCGCACTTGATTCTCGGGCTGAGAGCGTTCTCGCTGATACGGCGCCAGGAAGTAACGCAAACATTCAGGCCCTTCTTGTTGTATTCGGCACTAGTGCGACCGCGAGGAATCGGTGCAACGAACATATCCGTCGGACCTTCAGAGCCCCAGGATCCAAAACCATCGACAAACAGTGTCTGGCGAACAGAAAGATTTTCATCGTATTCGTTAGCCTTGACCACATCAACCAAAGCCTTTTTCAGTTCATCCTTGCTGAACGGACAATCGATTTGAATCAATCTAGCCGAGCGAATAAGCCTGTCATAGTGGTCTTCAAGGCGAAACGCATACAACTGTTTTACATCGTCATTCCAATAGCAAGGAATGCCTTCAAACACATTCAAGCCGAACTGAGCCGTAGGAGCCAAGACGTTGACCTTAGCATCGTTCACATGGAGCAATTCGCCCTTGAACCAAATCAATCTTTGCGATACTTCGTATTTCATCCATTCCTCAATCCGGCAAATGAGCCAGCCTGATGATTTCTTCTTCTTCGAACTTTGCTGCCTCGGCATCGGTCATCGATGCATCGGCCTTATTCTCATAAATGTTTTCTTTCTTGGACACCTTGATTACAGAGTTCCACAAAATCTTGATATCAATCAAAATGCCGATTCTCTTGAACTCATCGACATACTGGTTGTCGTAAGTGACCTTGTTGTCCCAGGAATTGTCGTTACGGCCTTTGGTCTGAGCAAGGCCGGTCAATCCAGCCTTGACCTGAAAACGTTTTTTGTAGCGTTTGTTCAGGGTGTCAAAATCGCCGAGTTCGTATTCCACGCAAGGACGCGGCCCCACAACGCTCATGTCGCCCTTGATGATGTTGAAAAGTTGAGGCAATTCATCGATGCTGGTATCACGAAGGAACCGTCCAACCTTGGTCACGCGCGGGTCGTTTTCGTAATTGAAAAGTCCTGCAGCCATCTGTTCAGCATTCACGACCATTGAACGGAATTTCAGCATCATAAAAACGCGTCCGTCCTTCGTCCTGCGATTTTGCTTAAAGAATACTGGACCTTTCGAATCAAGCTTGATTGCAACCGCAACAATTATCCATAGCGGAGTGAGCACCAAAGCGAGAGCCCCGGCAGACACAATGTCAAACAATCTCTTGATGAAGCAATTCAACTTGTACATAACCCTGACCGAAACCCGCTAAAAATTAAAAGTGTGGAACAAATCGTCAAAAGTTTCAGCCCGCTTAATCACTTCGACATTTTCGCCGTTGATATCAAGTACGGCAAAATTCGGAAGAATAAACGGGGGCTTCATAACCACTGAATACGAGCCACAGTTGCCAATCACGATATAGTCGCCAACAGCAAGTTTGCCGTTGTAGTTTTTCTGGAGGACATCGCCTTCAATGCAGGTAAAGCCAACAATATCAAGGTCATTGTACTGTTTTTGAGGTTCACCACCAGCAACTATTTCCATCGGCGGGTTGATTCCAGACATGCTGACATTCTTCTGTGAGCCAATCGCGGTCGCAATCGTTTTTCCACGAACGTCCTTGACAGTCTTGATGCGGCTTACGAAGCGCATGCAGTCGCCAGCAACAGCAGAACCAGGTTCAATAAACAGATGTGGAGCATCAGGATTGCCCTTGAAATGTTCTGCAAACAGTTTTGCAGCCCTGCTTGCGTAATCATCATAAGCAATTTTGCCAATTTTCAACTGGTCACGCAAAGAATCCGGCATCTTGCCGTAAAGACCGCCACCAATATCAAGACGTTCCGGCTTCAGCCCATATTTCTTAACAACCTTGTCGTAGGTTTTGAGCATCCCTTCAGCCCTTGCGGTCCAAAATTCCGGAGCACGCTTGGCAAAATGGGCCTGAAGATTTACAAGACGAAGATTCGGAGTTTCACCAATAAAGCGGAGAACCTTATCGAAGTCTTCGCCGTCAACATCAAAGCCAAATCGAGAAAGAACTCCATCCCCAACATCGTAGTTGCAACGGACTCCAAGATTCAGTATGTGATCCGGATGTTTTTCTGCAACCGCACGAATGTTTTCAATCTCGTAGATCGAATCAATATTTACCGTACCGCCGGTCAAGAGTAGTTCTTTGACCTTATTCGGGTTCTTTACCGGACCATTCCAAATGATGTGCGACGGAGCCACTCCGGATCTCAGCGCAATTTCCATTTCCATATCGGAAACAACTTCGGCATAGCCGCCAAGGCGATTGACAATTTGGACAAGTTTCGGAGTATAATTCGTCTTATAGGAATACGCAATATTGAACTTCGGATAATATGCCTTAAAAGCTTCGGTAAGTTCCTTGTAGTTCTCTTCGAAATTGCTCGATTCCAAGAGATAAAAGGCTTCGCCATAAACTTCGTAGAGGCTATTTAATAAATCTGTCGTCAAAATCTTTTGCATATTACACCAAAGTTTCCTAAGCGCATTTTCTTGAATGTTTAATGGTGGCTACAATTTCATCCACGGCTTTCGCAACCTCGGCCTTATTCTTGGCCCAATCTTCTTGCGTTACACTAGATAGCGAAGATTCATAATCGCGGAGGCTCTTCATGTTTTCACTAAAGACTTTCTCAATGTCGGCAATGTTTTCAATTTTTGAGCAATCGCAAAACGAACGAGAGAGAATTGCTCGTGTGGAACCAAGCCTATAGTGCTCCATAATGACTTTTTCGGCAGGGAGCATTCCGCAACCAAGCTTTGCGATACCGCCAAAACCGTACGGAATTTTTGCAAACTTGAACTTGTTACAGAGTTTTTCAACAGTTCCGTCCGACAAAAGTTCAAACATGAAAGTCATGCCGTACGAAAGGTGCAGGTCATTGAGTCCAATATGAATTTCGTCAAAACCACCATTCGCTAGAACTTCGTCCACGCATTCCAAAGCCTCTTTTGTTTCGAGAAGCAGAGTTGTTTTGCAACGTCCATTAACAGCTTTGATAAAATTCGAGGCTTCCTCGGGTGTTTTCCAGTACGGGAGCATAATGATGTCTGCCCCGGCTTCTATTACAGAATCAATTTCAGCAAGGCTACCGTCGTACCATGGGTTTATGCGGACGAGCATTTCTGAAGTCGTAAGATGCGGCTTTATGCTCCTGATATCTGCAACGGAGTGTTGAGACTTGACCGAATCGTAATTTTTCTGTCGTTCCTCTTTGCCTCGGGTTTCCAAATCAACCCAAATGCGGTCAACGCCGTACTTTTGGGCGATTTGCGCCACATCAGGCCGATTCGTGATGTACATCAGCTTAAGTGGCATCTATTACCGCAACCTCGGGGTAGTTGCGGTAGGGGAGGGGGAGATTGTTAAAACGGCAAATTTATGTATGAAAAAAGCCTGACAAAAGTCAGGCTTAAAAGGTTGATTATGTAAGTGATGTAATTGACAGCATCATCGTTGCGCTCTGCGCTTTGCAATTTCTTCTTGCGGGATGCCTGAGATGGCGGCTATTTCTTCATCGGTCAAATTGGTCTTTGCGAACATGGCGTCGATCATTTCAAGCTTGGCCTTAGCTCTACCATTTTCTTCGCTTTCATGAAGGTCAAATTCGTAAGTCATATATTTGTTCCTTATGAGAGTGTCGGCTTTGTAATAAGACACCTGGTCGTTGATTGTTTCGGTTTCTTGGGAGTCTGCATTCCTGGTTGCAAAATACTTCATGTATGCTTTCACGACCGGGTCTGTAAAATCCTCATACCTTTTGAAAATATAAAAATTTTTAAATGTTTGATCTCCTAAAGTGATGTTTGAATCCTCTCGGGCTCTATTTTCGAAATGGTAAATGGGGAATCCTCGTCCAAAAATGTCCATGGGACACAAGAAAATGATGTATTGCTCCTTGAGATTTGTATAATACCCTCCCTTCGAAAGGGCCACGCCATCGCCCACACTTTGGTAGTACCTAGCACGCTGCGGAAGTTCCTTCGTGTCAACCATTTGCATTTCTAAGTCAAAAGAGCGGATTGTTTCTCCATTCTCGTTGGTTTCCCGAGCAAACACGTCATACCGAACGCCTTTATGTTCCGCATCATAGCTCAAGACCGCCTCCGGGACAGGGGTTTCTAGGTGATCAATTTTGATGCCTAGCAAGTGCTCGATGAATGGTTGCGCGATGTGCTTGTTGCTGAAAACGAGCCCGAACATAATTGGGTCTGTAATGTCAAGATCGTCAAAAGACTTTATGTTCACGATTGTACCTCCGTTAGGTTTAGAGGCGCTAATCTATTAATTGAAATTTCGAAAAAGCGAAATCTTGCAAATTTTGCAACCAACCGTTTGCAAAATAGCTCATTTTGTCAACTATTGAATTACTCAGCGTATCTAATTCACAAGGATTTCTTGTTTGTTCAATAAGAGGGGGCTTGTCCATATGTACTTATGGAGTGTATATTTGATATTAATCTTATGGAATTCAAAATAATCAATGATTTTTTGCCGAAAGAAGAGCTTGAAAAACTTGACAATCGCGACTTTTCTGATGATATTCGCGAAGCCAAGGTTAAAGGACGTATTGTCGTCTCTAAAGGTGATTGGAATGAAACCGTTAAGGCGGTAAAGGCAAAAATGGCTGCTAATGCGACCAAAACGATTACCATACGAGTTCCCGTTCGTGTCATAGAACGCTACAAAAAACGTGCTGCAGCTGTGGGCATTGGTTATCAAACATTGATGAAGCAGATGCTAGAAGCCGCTCCTGTGTAACGCGTAATTTGCTTGAAAAAAAAGCCTAGCTTGCGTATGCAAACTAGGCTGAAAATTTTTGGAAGAGTTCTTTACTTTTCGCACTTCTTGAAGAAGCAGCTACGGGCGCCTGTGTGGCAAGCGACTTGCGGGCCTTGCATGCGCACCTTGAACAGCAGTGCATCGGAATCGCAGTCGGCAGCCCATTCGACGACCGTCATCACGTTTCCGCTCGTGTCGCCCTTGTGCCAGTATTCCTTGCGGCTACGGCTCCAGAAAACCATTTCGCCGCATTCATGCGTACGGCGGAGCGCTTCCTCGTCCATCCATGCCATCATCAGCACGTCGTTTTTGTCGGCGTCCTGGACGATCGCCGGTGCGAGCTTCACGCCACCGAATTCCACTTCGAACTTTACTTCTTTAATCAAATCTTCAAACTTCATTTTTAGATCCTTCGACTTCGCTCAGGATGACACATTCGTGTCGCTTCCTACTGTCTACCGTCTACTTCCTACTTCCGACTATCCTCTTACCTGTCCGTTGCCTCGGAGAATCCACTTGTAGCTGCAGAGGCTTTCGACACCCATCGGGCCACGAGCATGGAGCTTGTCCGTAGAAATGCCCACTTCAGCGCCGAGACCGTATTCGCCACCGTCTGCAAAGCGTGTGCTGGCGTTCACCATGACGCTGCTGCTATCGACATTTGCGACAAAGTAATCTTGCACGGCGGCATCTTCTGCAACGACGGCTTCCGTGTGGCGGCTGCTGTTCTTTTCGATGTGGTCGCAGGCTTCTTCGACGTTATTGACGAACTTGACGCTAGCCTTGAGGGCGAGGTATTCATGATGGTAGTTGCTGTCGTCGCCGATGTCCTTGATGCGGCTGTCGTGCGATTGGGCGTCCTTGTTGCCAAAGAGTTCCACACCGCGATCGGCGAGGCAATCAATGAGCTTCTTGATGTTTGCTGCGTCAATGTGGCGGTCGATAATCACGCATTCCATGGCGTTGCACACGCCCGTGCGCTGCGTCTTCGCGTTGATGAGGATGTTCACGGCCTTTTCCATGTCGGCGGACTTGTCCACGTACACATGGCAGATGCCGTTGAAGTGCTTGATGACAGGAATCTTGCTCTGGTCTACGACGGCGCGGATCAAGCGTTCGCCACCGCGAGGAATCACGAGGTCGAGGCAATCGTTGCGCTGCAAGAGCATGCCCACGAGGTCATGGCTCGTTTCGGTCACGAGCTGTACGGCATCCTTGTCGACGCCATTTTCTTCAAGCGCCTGGTGGAAAATTCCGGCGAGGCACTTGGCGGAGTTGAGCGATTCCTTACCGCCACGGAGAATCACGGCATTGCCAGCCTTAAAGCAAAGGCAAGCTCCATCAATCGTCACGTTCGGTCGGCTTTCAAAAATAAAGAACACAGAACCTATCGGCACAGCGACACGGCTAATCTTGATGCCGTTCTTGAGTTCACGGGATTCGAGAATGCGGCCGAGCGGGTCGTTAAATGCAGCGATTTCTTCGGCGCCCTTGGCCATCGATTCGATGCGGGCATCATTCAAAGTCAGGCGATCCATCTTGGAATCGTCGAGCTTGCCGGCGGCAGCTTCGAGGTCAAGCTTGTTGGCGGCGAGGATTTCCGGCTTCTTTGCACGGAGAATTTCTGCAACACGTGCGAGCACGGCTGCGCGCTTTTCGGCGCTCAATGTGCGAATTTTCTTGCTCGCGTTCTTTGCGTTGTTGGCGAGCTCGTCAGAGTATTTTTCCAAATTAACGTTATTCTGTGTCATAAAAGTAAATATAGAAATTTAATATGTATTGCACTGGATCCTTCGTCCCTTCGGTCCTCAGGATGACGGATTGCAACGAAAAAGTCCCGCGCAGGGCGGGACTCTTGAAAATTCAAAGCTTGTCGGCTAGACTTTACTGGATGTTTCGAGGCAGAGCCTCTCAACATGACGAAGAGCCTGCCGAACCAATTACAGCAAGTTCACGATGGCCGTGAACAGCGCATCCGAAAGGGCGTTCGTTTCCAAACC
>JAEEGJ010008091.1_pt1 | contig 29306 bp, 31 predicted proteins | sample 8958761 | NCBI WGS metagenome assembly JAEEGJ01 (sample SAMN16246546, study PRJNA631951) | gut metagenome | biome: gut microbiome; feature: rumen; material: RS-attached | host: Bos | place: Iran: Karaj | collected 2018-10
AGGGGAGAGGAGGAGGCCAAGCTGGCAGAAAGACTCTCCTGCGATTCCTCATCAGTGATCATCGATGTGCCGGAGAACATCACCTTCGAGACTACACTGCCGGTTTACGACAACGGTACTTTCCGCAGCTTCACAGGAAGGGCAGGGCTTGAGACCTTCTCTGACCCATTGAGAAAAATCCGCATCTTTGTAGATCCATCTGTTGCCGAGAAGGCACGGAGAATACAGTGGAATTAAAAGACATAGAAGATATGCAGCCCTGGCTTATGCGCATAGTCAAGGAGACTGGCCGAGGCATAAACCGCTTCAAGATGATAGAGGACGGGGACAAGGTGCTGCTTGCAATCTCAGGGGGCAAGGACTCCCTGGCACTGGCCTTCACCCTGGCGGTGCGACGCCGGTGGCTTCCTATACACTACGATCTCCACGCCCTGCGGATAGACTGGAACCAGTACCCTATGCCTGATCCCGATGCCAAGAAGATGGAAGAGTTCTTTGCTATGCTGGAGATTCCCTACGAGGTGGAGCATGCCGATATGTTCCCCCCATCCTTCAGGGGCGAATTCAACTGTTATCTCTGTGCCCGGAACCGGAAGAGGATGCTCTTCGACAAGGCTGCTGAGCTGGGTTATAAGAAGATTGCCACCGGCCATCACATGGACGATATCATCACCACCACACTCATAAATCTGTGCTACAGGGGGAACTTCTCCACCATGATGCCTGTGCAGCAGTTCTTCGGGGGCAAGCTTACCCTGATCCGCCCAATGTGCATGGTGTACGAATCAAAACTGCGCCTTATGGCAGAGCGGCTTAACTTCCCGGTCTACAACACAGGGTGCCCATACAAGAGCACCAACATGCGCCTTAAGATGAAGCCTATCGTGGCAGAGCTCTCCAGGGACAACCGTAGGCTCCGGGAGCATATATTCGAGGCCCCCTGGAACATAAATCCGGAGTACCTGCCCACCGATCTGGGAGAGGATGAATGAAGAGAAAACTGCTGACAGACGGCGTTGTCCTTTCTGCTCTGCACATGGTGAATGACGGCTATGTGGCCTGTCTTCCCCTGTTCCTTCCCTTCATAACACAGGACATAAACATAACACTCTCCCAGGCCGGCTTCCTGGGAGGCATACTCCATTTCTCCGGCGTAGTGCTGGCATTCCCTGCCGCATTCCTGGGCACATACCTTGGCAGCTTCCACACATTGGGCTATGCCGCAATCTTTATCTTCATTTCGTACATTCTCATGTTCATGGCCAAGAGCTATGTATGGGTTCTTCTTGCATTCTTAGTGGGTAGCCTGGGCTTCGGAGTGTTCCACCCTGTGGCATTTGCGGCAGTGGCCAAGACCAGCCAGACCAAGCTGGGAACCCAGATGGGGAACTTCACTGCCAACGGCGACATCGGGCGTATTGCACTGTCTGCTCTCCTTACCTTTATGATTGCAAAACTCACCTGGGGCAAGACAGCCCTCATCTACTCATTCCTCCCGCTGGCCGCCGGTCTTGCGGTGCTTCTTTCAGGGCGGTACCGGAATGAGGTGTCACCTGCTGACACACCTGACAAGAAGGCTCATCACTCAATATTCGTAAAACCGACAAAGCGCCTTGTGGTGCTGTTCACCGCCATATTCACCGATGCCTTCTCCGTGGCATCATTGTTCCTGTTCCTGCCATTCCTGTTCCAGGCCAAAGGGTTCGACACCGCCATCATAGGCTCCCTCACCGGCGTCTTCTTTGTGGGCAACTATCTGGGAAAGATGGTGTGCGGCCGCATCGTGGAGCTGAAGGGTGTGAAGAAAGTGTTCCTGGCGGCAGAACTTCTTCTGGCCCTCACGGTGTTCAGCCTGGCCTTCACCGGCAACATCTACCTCCTCATCGGACTTCTTATATTCATGGGAGTCCTCTCCAAGGGAACAGTGCCTGTCCTCAGCACCTTCCTAGCCGACACAGCCAAGGAGATGAAGGTGAACATCGATGGCATATACTCCCTCTATTCTGTGCTGTACAACGGGGCAGAGACAATATCGCCCCTTATCCTGGGCATAGCGGCGGCGGCCTGGGGCATCGAGAAGATGTTCATAATATGTGCCGCGGTCTCTTTCCTCACCTTTGTACTGGGGTTCTTCCTGCAGGAGCCGAGGCGGGAGTAATAGTTATTGACAATCGTTCCGACATCTCGTACAATAAATTTGAAAAATTATAGTATAAGATGTTGGAGACAGATAAGACAGTAGAAAACAAGATAAAAAACATCGCAAATAAACGGAATGGTTATTTCTTTGCCCGGGAAGCTGCGGCTAAAGGCGTTTCCCGTTGGAGCCTTGCAGGATTGGTTAATCTTGAAAGAATTAAAAAAGTAAGCTACGGATTATATTCTCTTCCTGATATCATCCCGGATCCTCTTTATATAATGCAGCTGCAGAGTCCAAAAGCGATCTTGTCACATGAAACAGCACTTTTCCTCAATGGCTATTCGGATCAGGTTCCGTTTAAATATACAGTCGCAGTACCAAATGGTTATATCTCAAAAAAGCTTAGCGCAGAGTATGATGTACGTCATGTATCAAAAGAATTTTCCGAGAAAGGGATAAGTATTGTTAAATCTGACCTTGGAAATGATTTAAAAGTATACTGTATTGAAAGGACCTTGTGTGATCTTTTGCATCGGCCTTCAGTGCTGGATAAGGGGCGCTTCATTTCAGCAATCCAGCAGTACTTGAAATCATCACATAAAGATATTCTGAGGCTTGTCCGTTTTGCCCAGATATTACATGTTGAGAAAAAGCTTCTTCCATACCTGGAGGTACTGCAATGAAAACAGTCAATGCGATGCAGTTGAAAGGATAGAGGATTTGCTTAAAATAGTTATATAAGGAGTATGCAATGAATATCAATATCGTTGAGCTTGTAGGTTATATCGGATCACTTTTAGTTGTAGTATCAATGCTCATGACCTCGGTGATAAAGCTGAGGTTCATCAACCTGACTGGAAGCTTTATATTCACTATTTATGCGCTCATCATCAAGTCATATCCGACTGCGCTGATGAACTTCTCCCTGGTGATCATCAATATCTACAACCTTTACAGACTTCTCAAGGTGCAGAAGGATTACTCCGTTGTTCCCGTCTCTGCTGACGAGGCTTTCTACCAGTACTTCCTGAACCGCTTTGAAAAGAATATACGCAGGTTCTTCCCCAACTTTGACAAGAATGCCGGATATTCCAAGATGTATATGATCTGCTGCAAGACCGATGCCGCAGGAATCCTTATAGGAAACGATGGCGAGGAAGGGGAGATCAATGTGGCAGTAGACTATGCAACCCCTGCATACCGGGACTGCTCTGCAGGCAAGCACCTGTACCGCTATCTTGAGGAACGGGGACTGACCAAGCTTACTGTAGCAGGCTGCTCCTTCTGGCACCACTCCTACCTGCGCCATATGGGCTTCAAGCGGGACGGCAAGACCTGGAGAAGAGGGTAACTTACAATCCCAGAACCGGATTCGGATCTATCCAGCTTTCCTGAACAGCGTCATGCACCTCATCATCTGGCAGCAGGTGGCCGATTAAAAGCGGCGACTCCGGGTCGTGGAGCTTCATATTGTGTCTGACTGTGGCTGAATCATAATTGGCATAGCAGTATCTGCACAGATGGCCGCAGGTGTTGTATGAGCCGATATCACAGCCCAAGTAGCAGGCACACTCTTTCCTGGCCGGGGCAAACCGGGGAACATTCAGATTCTTGTGCAGAGCTTTCTCGTACATGGCCACAGTCATGCAGCCGCTGCAGTCTGCACCGAACCGGGCTAAATCTGTTCCCTCGGCACAGGGCCGTACTGTCATTCCATATCTGGTGGCTATTTCTATAAAGGCTTTCCCCAGCCTGAGCCGTTCATCATCCGGCACACTCTGAACCTCCGGGAAGTTCTTCTTGGTCTTCTCGTACAGATCTATGAAGCTGATGACTGCAGTATGGGTATAACCCTCCAGAGTTTTTGCCATATATTCAAAGGCTTTTATATGCCTCTCTGCAGGCCATTCTGCGCTGATGAATATTGGATCATAGCGCCAGCCCATCCTGTCAGCACCCACAATCTGGGACAGCTGCCTGAAACTCTCCAGCATCTTAAGCTTATCGGGAACATTAGGCTCGATATCCTTCCCGTAGGGAGTGATAGTGACATACCACCACTGGCCGAAAGGATCAAGCAGATTCATATATGGCAGCATTGGGGCCGGGTTCTTGGTGCAGAACCCGATAAGGTCCACCACATCAGGAGTAAGCCGGTAGCGGATCACACTCTTGGGATTGTAGGGATTGCGCACCAGCACAAAACCTGCCTTAAGACGGTTTGCAAACCACTGGGAGTAGAAGGCTGGGATATCGGTGCGCTGGCCAGTATTGATGATCATAGTTCAGATTGTTGACTGAAAGGGAAGAAAAATCAAGGTGTGGAAAAGTATTACAAAATGTTGATTGGCGGACATTTTGTATACCACAAAATGTTGATGAATGGACATTTTGTAGTAGTTTTACACTAAATATTTAGGTTTGTCTTCAGCTGCAGAAGCATAAGAAGAAGTAGTTTCAGGATATTCAAAAGGCTCCATTTTCCTAACAGCTTCTTTCAAATATTCCCTTAACCCTTCATCGCAAATATAAACATAACATCCTTTCATTCCACGAGTCATTAATGTTCTGTATGTGTTTTTTATAATCGTATCAGCAATTTTATATGCTATTTCTTTTCCTTTTTCTTTGGCAATCTTTTTAATTCCATCTAGTGATTTGTCGGTTTTTGCTCTTTTTGTATAATCTGTTACTATATGCCCATTTTTATATTGTAAGTCTTGACCTATGATAACTCCAACATAATCAAATTCAAGTCCTTGACATGTGTGAATGCAGCCAACTTCATTTACGGATAAGGGATCAATTGCCCAAGTCGCAGAATTGCCAAGATTCCAACTCATTTCAAAATTATACTCGGGAATAGTAATGTCATGAACATTTGTATCATTTTTCCCATCAGTTATCCAATTCCAGCAATATCCAGCCACTAATCGAGATTTGTTATTGGTGCTATTCTTTTTAGTTATTTCTTTCCTTAATTCATTAGGATTATCAAATATTTTAAAATCATATTTGCTATCTAAATCATAATTTGCTGTTTCTCTTATTTCGAGAATATTATCAAGCCATGCTAAATAACCATCTGAACCATTGCATCTGAACTGACTATTTAATTTAGCTTTATAAATTGCAGCTTTATAGAAATTAGCAAAATCTTCGATTTCCTTAAGAGAGCCAATATCTTTTAATGTTACTCGTTGGTTTTCATCAACAAAGAAGATTGAAAAAAAAGATGCATTGATTATTTCTTTAATTTGATTTTCCCCTATATTGTGAAAAATCCCTGATTTTGCATTTAATCGATGTGCTTCATCAACAATTAAAACATCAAAGGAATTAGATTTTGAATCATAAAAACAACCTGATCCTTTGAATAAATTATTCAATCCACTCATTTTGTCTATTTTTAGTTTTGCTTTGAAAACAGCTTTTGGTGCACTGTTTTTGGTCACATAGAAGCTGTTTAAGCTTTTATTTAGGAATTGTTTTAATAAATTGATTGCTAATACTGATTTCCCAGTGCCAGGACCGCCTTCTACGACTAATACACTTTTATTTTTATGATTACAAGATTCAGTTCCTATTCTTGAAGCTTCCTCAAAAATAATTTTCTGATTATCAATTAAAACAAATTCTTTTTTGCCTTTTAGTACCGATGAAAATGACTCTTGCAGCATTTTTGAAGGTTTAATTTTGCCTTTTTCTATGATATATAATCCTGCTTTTTCATCGCCTTTGGTAACAAATCTTTTTATAAATGCTCTTAATTTTTCAAAATCTTTTGACCCAAACATAGGTGCAGCATTTATATAATCTTTATATTGTTTTCCATTGATAGGGTCATTATCAGTTAAATTATAATTATGTAAAAAGGCACATGGATGTAATCCAACATTTTTATTATAGACATCCTGATTATAATTGTTAATTAAGCTAGCATAACTCCATGCTTGATATGATGGGTGTGTTACTTCTCTTAAAGATTTTCCTATAATTGTTGAAACAATTCCATCTTTTCCTTCTATTGCATCAGCATGAGTCCACTGTTTTAACTCTATTATAATAATTGAATTATTTTTATTTTTATCATATCCAGACAAAAGAAAGTCGATTCTGTTTGAAGTATGAGGGATGTTGAACTCGACAGCAATACCTGAATTTTCTGGAATCTCCGTATCAGCCAATATTACTCTCATTCTCAGCATAGATTCTCGCCAAGAATTAATTTCCGATTCACCAGTACTTCTGTGGAACGATTCCTTAAATCTAGTTAATATTTTATCAGCAATGATGCCTGAATCAACATCCTTTATAAAGCTTGATTTAATTCCTTCGTATACTAACATCTGATTTCCTATAATTGAGTATATTTTGTGCTTTTATTTTTTGCTTTTTCTACGGGATATTTTTTGTCATTGGCAGCAATTTTATTTGTTATGATTTCATCGATATCCAGCCCGAGATCTGTTGCCATAAGAGTACTATAAATCAGCACATCGGCAAGTTCTTCTTTGATTTTCTCGATTTTATTTTCTGCACTTACATCACTGCCAGACCACTGGAAAATCTCTAAAAGTTCAGCTGCTTCAATAGAAATTGATATTGCTATGTCTTTAGGATTATGAAACTGTTTCCAATTTCTTGCGTCCCTGAATTTAATGATTTTTTCTTGAATTGCTTTAATAGAATCACTCATATAAACATTCTATAACTGTTATAATGCTTTTTCAAGAAAAATTATTTTCCTAGCATCTCCATTTTTCTTGGGTTTTAAAAATTTTTCGGCGTTTTGTAGAATTATTTTTCGGCATTTTGGGGATTTTTATGTACTCCCCACCATATCTATAGTCTTCTGGCACATCTGGCCGTCAAAGTACATATCCAGCACCTGCTTAAAGATAGCATCACCACTGGCAAGGTAGAACAGTGTCATTGATGATTTAAGCTTAACTGCATCGATATAGCCCATGACTTTCTCGATATCAGGGGCATTCAGGTCTATCAGTATCTGACAGGCTTCCAACAGGTGGTCATGTAGTTCTTTATCTGCCAGGTATTCCTGTGCCTCGGCTATATCCTTAAGACCATAGAAGTTTGAGTTATAACTGTATCCCAAGCCTTTCAACTGTGGGAATATGTACCAGATCCAGTGGCTTGTCTTTCTGCCGTTCCTCAGTTCCCGGCAGGCCTGCTCAAAGTAGTTTTTCTGTGGCTCTCTGAATCTATTTATCATAGGTTTCTCCTTCACCACAACAGCTGGAGGCCGTCCTGTTCGTACTGTCTGAACATCTTGTCACCGCTCAGGAGAATAAGGTTGTTTCGTATGGCGGTGTGGATAAGCATCCGGTCAAATGGATCGCGGTGGTTTTCCTTGAGTGGGAGATTGTGAACAGAAACATAGTCGTAAACATCAAGAGGGAGGATTGAGAAGTCATATTCTGAAGCAATATTGGGCAGGTGCAGGATGTTTACCTTTCCCAGGTCTAATTTCCCCAGTTGGTGTTTTATGGCTATTTCCCAGAAAGAAACTGGACTGACAAAAATATCATTGTAACCATCTTTTATAATTTCGAGGATTTTCTTGGATAATTTTTCTGGGGTCATAGAGAACCAAATAAATGTATGGGTATCAAGTAAATACTTCATGGCAACGGCTCTATCTCGTCCAAGGATTTCACACCGAAGAATTCCTCCAGCGTTATTTTACCATCACCCACTTCGGTGAACGGTCCCAGATGTGCATAGAGGCCAGGAATCCTGCGCTTCTTTTTGTGTTTTTCCATGTTCACAATCTGTGCCACCGGCTTCTTGTTGCGTCCATAGAGAATCTGTACGGTCTCGCCCTGCTTTACCTTTTCCAATACTTCTGAAAACTGAGCTTTGAGCTCTCCTACTGTCATCTGTGTCATGACTATATGATAGATTTAACTTGTCAAAATGTCAAGTTGTTAAGTTGTCAAAATGAATAATTTCGACATTCTTTAATATTTGTGCTATACTTACTTGCGGAGGACAAACTATGAAGATCGATCTTGGAAAAAAGACAATTCTCTACCCGATGCCAGTGCTGATGGTAGGATCATATGATAAAAAAGGAAATCCCGACCTGATGGCTGCCGCCTGGGGTGGAATATTCAACGACAACATGGTGTGCCTGTGTCTGGATAAGTCCCATAAGACTGTAGCAAATATAAAGGAACGCAAAGCTTTTACTGTCGCAGTTGCAGATGCTGCCCATGTTACAGAGTGTGATTATGTGGGCATTGTGTCGGCCAATGAGGAATCGGATAAGCTTAAGAAGGCTGGCCTGACTGCAGTGAAGAGCACCAATGTGGATGCACCTGTGATCGATGAGCTGCCTCTGACTCTGGAGTGCCAGCTGGTGAGCTACGATGATGAGACCGAGCAGGCTGTGGGAAACATAATCAACGTGATTGTGGACGACGCTATCCTGACTGAGGGCAAGGTGGACCCTGCCAAGCTCAAGGCTATCACCTACGACCCGGTGAACCACACTTATATCCAGCTGGGCCAGGTTGTGGGAAAAGCTTTCTCAGACGGCAAGAAACTTAGATAATCAGATCATCAGATGTGCCATGACTTTGGCATCGTTCTGAAGGTTCTTGATCCATGTATACTCATTAGGCATGTGGCAGGTCTCGTCTATGGTGGACCAGACTGCCACGTTCATCCCTATATTCCGCAGGAATGCCGCAACAGTGCCGCCGCCGATTCCCACCAGCTTTGCATCTTTGCCGCTCACTTCCTTAAGCACTTTTATAAGGCGCTGGATGATAGGGCTGTCCGGATTTGATTTCTTGGACACTCCGTTCACAACTGTCTCAAGCTCAATCTGCACACCGTACTCTTTCTCGACCTGGGCGCATCTTGCCTTGATTTCCCTCATGATCTCATCCATGTCGGCAGTAGGGAGGATGCGGCAGTCCAGGTAGAAGACATCATCACCGGGGATAGTGTTCACATTCGGAATATTGGCTTCCTTCTTCGTGGGGGCAAATGTGGAGTAGGGCGGGTCGAAGAGGTCATCCTGGATACTCTTGAAATGATCCTGCAGATCTGCCATCTTCAGCACCAGAGCACTGGCTGCAACAAAGGCGTTCTTGCCCAGATCGGGGCGTGAGGCGTGACACTGCACACCCTTGGTGCGGAACTTGAGCCACAGCATGTTCTTCTCGGCTATCTCTATCTCATCTCCTGTGGGGCAGCCTGAGTCTGGCACCAGGGCATAGTCCTTCGGACCGAACAGGTCAGGATGTGACTCCAGGATATATTTGACCCCGTGGACCGAGCCGATTTCCTCGTCAGCCACAAACAGAAGCTTCACAGTGTCTTCAGGCTGTATTCCTGCGTTTTTGAGTGCCAATGCCGCCATCACAGATGACACTATGCCGTGCTGGTTGTCCTCCACACCCCGGCCATAGAGCTTTCCATCCTTCTCCACAACTTTCCAGGGGTCGGTGTTCCACAGCTTAAGGTCTCCCGGGGGCACTACATCCACATGGCTCATGATCCAGAAGTTCCGGTCTGTCTTCTTGCCGGGGATGGTGAGTATCAGGCTGGGGCGCACTCCCTTGTATGCCTTCTCGTCCTTTGATTCGATGTACTGGAAGTCGGTGTAGCCCTGACTTCGGAGCCATTCCTCAAGGGCATGGGCCTTCTTGTATTCTCCCTCGCCGCCCGAAAGGGGAGAGATTGCCGGGATGGAGGAGAGAAGTGTCTCCAGCTCCACGAAAGTTCCTTTATGTTCATCAATATATTTGCATATCTCTTTGTTCATTTTGCACCTCTGGCTATTTGAAAAAAATCTCTTTTTAGATATACTATTATAAAATTAGAGTAAATTCCATATTTGTTTGTGGGGTAATTATGAAATTTCTGAGACCTTTGCGTCATACATATATATTCTTTTTTCTTTTTTTACTTCTTGCGCTTTCAGGCTGCAACAACAAGATGGGCTATTTTCTGGTGTACTGGCCCGAGGATTTCACAGTCATGGGATGTGCAGATGTATTCCCTATAAAGTCTGAATCTCACCTTAGAAAAACACATATTCTGAATCTTGGGAATAAAAAATATGCCGAGATTGCCAGCTTCCGCGGAGGAGTTTTCCGTACAAAGCAGGAGGCCAAGACTGCCCAGAGCGAGCTGTGGGAATATAAGGATCTCTTTGCTTATGCCGAGGCCAAGACCCCGGTACGGGAGACCCCTGATGTCCAGAGCGCCCGTGTATATATCCTCCGGGAAGGGCAGGTGATCAAGATCATCGGAAAAGAAAATGAGAAAGTGCAGCTGGGAGAGCATCTTTCAGGCTACTGGTATAAGGTTATCACCGACGACGGTATAATAGGCTACTGCTTTGACAGGAACCTCACCATATACATGGATGACGGAAAAGGCAACTCCACCCGCACAGTAGATATCACTATGTTCACCGACCGCTTCTTCGGAAACTCATGGTACCCGGTGGAATACAGGACAGAGATGGAGGAGGATTATCCTAACCTGGCAGTCCTTAGGGACGGCCGCTGTCTGTGGGGCGATCCCGAGAAGAAAGAGATATACCTGCGGGATGGCAAGAGAGAGCACAGGTTCAAGTTCACAGAAGTCAAGCAGCAGTCCCAGAACCGCATTCTGTTTATCGGGGCTTCTATAGATATCAGTTTCTATCCTGATGGAAGACTGTTTGTCCGCTATTCGGATGATGGTGTGGACAGGTCTGAATTCTTCATCACTCTTGATACCCCGCTGCAGGACTATATCGCAGAGCAGAACAAGCTTAAAAACCAGGAGTATACTGTCCTCCTGCGGAGCGTGGAGTATTTCGAGAGCCCGGAGAACGGAAGACTCAAGTTTAATACAGACAAGACTTTTGTGTGGACCGAGCGGTACGATGCAATGGCTGAATTCATTCCATCGGCAAATGGCGACAAAGGTATAGTGGACAACCGCAGATATGTCTCTGCAAAGCTTAAGAAAGCAAGAGGCTATGATGGTGTCATAACTATGACATTCTCCCGCACCGCAAAGGATCTGAACTTTATCTTCAAGCGGCTTACAAACGGCGATCTTCAGCTGATCTATGTCCCGGAGGATTCCTTCAAGGGACTGGTCTTGACCCGTGTTCCTGATAACACCAGAATCTTTGTGTTCCATCCGGTTAGCGAGGAAGGCCGTTAATGGCATTCGTCACATTGAACGGAGTCTCCCTGGCTTTTGGAGACAGGGATATCCTGCAGGATGTGAACCTGAATATAGGGCCTGACACCCGGGCTGCCATAGCTGGGGCAAACGGAAGCGGCAAGACCACATTCATGCGCATAATGGCTGGCCTTGTCCAACCGGATAAGGGAACCATGACTATGCAGCGTGGCACCCGGATAAGCTATCTGCCTCAGTCGGGGCTTACCCACTCCGGACTCACCCTGATGGAAGAGGCGGAGAAAGCCTATGACTACTACCAGACTCTGCTGGAGCGGAAGGAGCAGATAGGACATCTTCTGTCCCAGTGCCAGGAGACCTCCAAAGAGGCTGAGAAGCTGATAGAGGAGGACCACGATATCCAGGAACATCTACTGAACAGCGGCTACTACGACCGGAAGGTGGTTAAAGAGAAAGTGCTGCTGGGTCTGGGGTTTACCAGAGCTGATTTCGAGAAACACACCGAGGCTTTCTCCGGGGGATGGCAGATGCGCATAGCACTGGCCAAGATACTCCTTGAGAACCCAGATATAATGTTGCTGGACGAGCCTACCAACTACCTTGACCTGGAGGCCCGTATCTGGCTTGAGGACTTCATAAACTCATACAAGGGCGGGGTGGTTGTTGTATCCCACGACCGTTCCTTCCTTGACTCTACAGTCAACGAAATTTACGAGCTTTTCAACGGCAGGATGAACCGGTACAAGGGCAACTATACCGAATACGAAAAGCGGCGGAGCAGGGAGCTGGAATCCCTTATCGACCGATACAAGCAGCAGCAGGAGGAGATAGCCAGGGTGGAGTTCTTCATCCGCCGGTTCCGCTACCAGGCCACAAAGGCAAAGCAAGTCCAGAGCCGGATCAAGTACCTGGAATCCCTGCCCCGGATAGAGATACCCGAAAGCCTCAAAAAGATGCATTTCTCCTTCCCGGCACCGCCTCATTCCGGCAACGATGTCCTTATCCTTTCCGACGTCAGCAAGGCCTATGGGGACAACCATGTGATAAACCACCTGGATTTCTTTGCCAACCGGGGCGAGAAGATAGTGTTCGTAGGAAAGAACGGGGCAGGTAAGTCCACACTTATGCGCATCATTGCCGGGGTGGACAAGGATTACACCGGCTCTGTCCGCTATGGCACCGATGTGAAGATAGAGTATTTTTCCCAGGATTTTGAGACCACCCTGAACGACCAGAAGACAGTGCTGGAGGAGGTGGAGGACGCAGCTCCCACCGACCTTATACCCCAGGTGCGGAACCTGCTGGGCGCCTTCCTGTTCAGAGGCGATGACATCTATAAGTCAGTCTCTGTGTTAAGCGGTGGCGAAAAGAACAGGATTGCCCTTCTCAAGATGCTGCTGCACCCGGCCAACCTGCTGGTATTGGACGAGCCTACCAACCACCTGGATATAAATTCCAAGGATATACTGCTGGAGGCTCTTAAAAAATACGATGGTACTGTGCTGTTTGTCTCCCATGACAAATACTTTATAGAAAACCTGGCTGACCGGGTGCTGGAGCTGGGGGACGGCAAGGCCACCAGCTATGTGGGTGATTACGCCTACTACCTGGAGAAGAAAGCCCAGCAGGAGGAGGCCGCTCTGGGTGGGACAAATGCGACCCAGGATAAGGCTGCCACTGCGCCTAAGCCGACCCAGCTTTCCAGGGAGGAGTCCAAGCAGCGCAAGCGGGATCTCAAGAAGCTGGAGCGGGAGCTGGAGCAGGTGATGGCCGACCTGGATGCACTGGAGCAGGAGATTTCCCGTCTTAACGAGGATATGGCGAAGCCTGAGAACTACTCCGACGGGGCAAAGATAAAGGAGCTGAAAGCTCAGCTGGATGCTGCCGAATCTGCTCTGGAATCCAAGACAGCACGGTGGGAAGAATTGGAGACTGCAATATCAGAGCTTCAGGAGAATTGATATGAGAAAAGGTGATGAGAACCTGATTTGGACAGATAAAGGACGCCGTTTTGATAAAGATTACCATATCTTCAAGACATACCTTATAGACCGGGAGATGAAGGATGGCCGCAAAGGGGAGTTTGTTCTGGTGGATTCCCCCGACTGGGTCAATATCATTGCTGAGGTGAAAAACGATAAAGGCGAGAACTGCTTTATCATGGTGCGGCAGTTCCGGCATGGCACAGGAGACATATCCCTTGAATTTCCTGCAGGCATTGTGGATCCGGGGGAGGAACCTCTTCATGCAGCAATCCGTGAGCTTAAGGAAGAGACAGGCTACAAAGCTTCCAAGATGACACTTATCGGCACAGCGTCTCCTAACTGCGCCTTTATGAACAACACCAACTACACCTATTATGCCGAAGGGCTTGAGAAAGTATCAGGCCAGAGCCTTGATGAAAACGAGGCAATTGATGTCTGCCTGGTGCCGGTTGAGGAGGCGGAGCAGGGCTTCGGTCATGGAGAGATGCTGAATGCTATCTGTATCCTGTCTCACTACTTTTACCTGCGGATGAAAAAAAATAATCTTAATATGGACAAGAAGAATAAATGCTGATATAGTAGAGCAACATGGTGCCCTAGCCAAGTGGTAAGGCCACGGTCTGCAAAACCGTCATACTGCGGTTCGAATCCGCAGGGCACCTTTAAGTCCTGTCAGCTTGGCAGGACTTTTTTTTACATGGATGGGAAGCGTATGAAAGTGTATTGTATTCCAGTTGGCATGCTTCAGACAAACTGCTATATCCTGGCATGCGAAGATACTAAGAAGGCCATTATAGTGGATCCCGGCGACGAAGGGGCCAAGATTGATTCTCTTATTAAAAACGAGGGACTGGACCCAATTCTTGTGGTGAACACTCACGCTCACTACGACCATATCGGAGCCGACCGCTACTTTCATGACAAGGGTATTCCGATTGCAATCCACAAGCTTGATTCCCAGCTTCTTATGGCAGGCGGCGGCGCCGAGATACTTGGTTCCCACAGCACCCCCAACCCAGCCCCGGACCGGTATCTGGAGGAGGGGGACACCATTGAGTTTGGCAACCAGACTCTCTCCGTCATCTTTACCCCGGGCCACTCCCCTGGCTCCATAAGCCTTTACAGCAAAAAGTATAATGTACTCTTCTGTGGCGATACCCTTTTCTGCCGGAGTATTGGGCGTACCGACCTGCCGGGCGGCGACTACGACACCCTGATGCACAGCCTGCGGGAAAAGCTTTCCAAGCTGCCGGGCGAGACCATCGTATATCCCGGCCACGGCCCCGATACCGATATAGAGGGAGAGAACAAGTTCAATCCCTGGCTTTTGATATGAGATAGGAGGTCTAGATGTCTTTCTCATTGTTCTGGAAACTGGCTATGGTAGCCCTGGTTGTGGGCACTATTTTCTTCTTGGCCTATATTTATCCCAACATAAAGACCCCAAAGTGGCGGCGCAGAATCATCTCTGCAAAATACCTTAGAGACCGACAGCATTTTGACTTGGCCGACCAGGTGCTTGAAGGAGCCATGAAGGAGTTCCCTGCTGCCATCGATGTTTATCATGTCTACTATCAGTACTATTCCACCCCCGATGATATGAAGAAAATTTACGATATCTTTGCCAGGGGCTACGAGAAAACCCACGATGCAGGTCTTGGCGTGGTGATGGCCCATATGCTGGTGGAGGAGGGCGATGTGGAGAAGGCTGCATCCCTTATCGAGAGCACCGAGGCTCAGGAGTACATGCTTACCCACAACATGCCGGTGAAGGCAGAACTTTATTACCGCCAGGGCAAACTGGAAGAGGCCGAGAAGGAGTACCTGGATTTCTATAAGAAAATCTACCCCGATGCCCAGAATGAGAAGGAGATTTTCTCCGATTTCCAGCCCGAGGAGCTTATCTTCCTGGCACTTATCCGGTGGGAACTTAAGAAGGATTGGCGCACTGTGGTCTCCTACCTTCCTGTGAAGTCCATAATGGAAGAGGATGACTGGCTCTCTCTGTATCAGAAGCTGAAAGAAGATCAGCCCAAGCTTACTGTAAAATCAGGCGTTTACGGTCCTGCCGACAATCTTCTGGCATTTAGGAAAAGTGAGATAGAGAAAAAGATTGCTTTCCTTCACGATGTGATGAAGGCGTTCCAATAATTATTTAAGCTCGTCCCGATTTGCGATAATCTTTGAGATAAGGCCGTATTCCAGGGCTTCTTCTGCGCTCATCCAGTAGTCCCGGTCGGTGTCCTTCTCCACCTGCTCCAGGCTCTTCCCGGTCTCCTGAGAAATAAGTGCATTTATCTTCTGCCGTGTCTTCTCAATCTCTTTTGCGTGAATCTCGATCTCGGTGGCAACTCCACGAATTCCGCTTAAAGGCTGATGAATAAGGTAGTGGGAATTTGGGAATCCGAAACGATTCTCCTTGTCTCCTGCCAAAAGGATAAGAGCCCCAGCACTGGCTGCAAGACCCATGGCAATCATAGTCACCTTAGGCTTCACAAAACGAATCATGTCAAAGATAGCATAGGCTGAATCCACATCACCGCCGGGGGAGTCGATGAACACCTTTATTGGATTATCATTCTCTGCCTCAAGCATAAGCAGCTGGCTCACAACCTTCTCTGCCATCTTTTTATCTATCTCGCCCGAGATCAGGATAGATCTGGTCTTGAGAACTATATCGTTTGAATCCTGCTTTGCAGTCTCTTTTTCCTTGTCTTTTTCTTCGCTCATAATAAAAATATACCATTATTTTTGAAAATATGCTATACTGTTATTTGGGAGGACTAAATGAGTATCACCATCTTTTCTCAGGGAGCAGCCGGTGAGGTTACCGGATCCCGCCATTTTCTTTTTACCGACAAAGCAAGAATCTTAGTTGACTGCGGTGCCTTTCAGGGCAAGCGCGAGGAGGCTGACAAGAAGAACCGCCAGTGGGATTTCGACGCCTCGGCTTTGGATGCTGTGGTGCTGACTCATGCCCACTATGACCATTGCGGCCTTATTCCTCTTCTGCCAAAACACAAGTATCAGGGCAATATCTATTCCACCGCCGCAACACGGGATGTGGCCAACCTGATAATGATGGACTCCTGCAAGATTCAGGCCGCCGATGCTATACACCTGCAGAAGCGTGCTCAGAAACTGGGCAAGACCTTCGACTGGGAACCGCTGTATAAAGATACCGATGTAGTTCAGGCTATAAGCCAGTTTGTCACCCTTTCCTACGACCGCCCGCAGATTATCGCCGACGGAATCACCGCCAAGTTCTTTGATGCAGGCCATATCCTGGGCTCATCTCTGATTCACATGACCATAAAAGACGGCGACAAGACAGTGCGTGTCCTCTATTCCGGCGACCTGGGTCGCAAGGACGAGCCTATACTTAAGGATCCGGAGCCAGCAGACCCGGCCGAGTACATCATACTGGAGAGCACCTACGGCGACCGGCTCCACGAGGGCAAGAAGGATGTTATGCCGGAGCTGGCCAGAGTGGTGAACGAGACTATCGCCCGGGGCGGCAAGATTATCATCCCGGCCTTTGCTGTGGGCCGCACCCAGGAGCTGGTGTTCTATCTGCACCTGCTGCACGACCAGGGCATCATCCCATCAATCCCTATCTATGTGGACAGCCCTATGGCAGTCAATGCCACATCAATTTACAAGCTGCATCAGGAGTGCTACGACGAGGAGACCCACGAGGCATTCACAAAGCATCACGACAACCCCTTCGGTTTCAACGACGTACGGTATGTGGACAGCGTGGAGGAATCCAAGAAACTGAACGAGCTTGACAAGCCGGCAATCATAATCTCGGCATCGGGAATGTGCGAGTCGGGCCGTATCCTGCATCACCTTATGAACAATGTGGAGGACGAGCGGAATACTATCCTACTGGTAGGCTATATGGCCGAGTACACATTGGGACGCCGGATCAAGAACCGGGAGAAACAGCTCAAGATTTTCGGTGACTTCTACAACCTCAACGCCCATGTGGAGGAGATCAACGGCTTGAGCGGACACGCTGATTACAAGGAGATGCTTGAATACCTCAAGAGCATGGACACATCTGCACTCAAAAAGATTTTCCTGGTGCATGGCGACCCGGAGCCGCAGCAGACCTTCAAGAAGTTCCTTATGGAAAACGGTTTCCCCAATGTGGTGATAGTCGAGAAGAATAAAAAGTACACCTTGGATTGAAGCAGCCAGTGAAAAAAAAGCTTTTCTGCCGCCAGAAATTCATCTCAATGATGGCAACGGCCTCTGTCATGCTGTTCATCATGATGTTTGCAGAGATGGTTGATGTGCTGGTGGCAGGACACCTTTTCGGTGGACGGTCTATAAGCAGTATCCACCTTATCTCTCCGCTGATTCTGGTCTCTTCTTTCGCATCCATGATGGTGGTATGTGGGACAGCGCATCACTATTCCTACGAGATGGGGCGGTTCAAGAAAAAGCTGGCCGAGGAGTCGGCCGGACAGGGGCTTATTCTGACTGTAATCTGCTCGATGCTGCTTCTGATTTACGCTTTTGTCATAAAGAACAATTTCCTTGAATCTGTCACTTTTTCCACAAAGGCGGCAAAATATGCTTGGCCTTATTACACATTCATCCCATACCAGCTTGCAGTTTATCCATTCTTCTTCCTATTCCAGGAGTTGGTTTATGCCGATGGGGGAGGAAGGCGGTGCATCTATGCCACAGTGCTTCAGATGGTTGTGAATATCACTGCATCCCTGCTTTTGGGCCGTGTCATGGGTATGGCTGGTCTGAGCCTGGGAACGCTGTTAGGCCTTCTTACCTCAGTTGCTGTTTATATCAGCTGGTTTTTTGACAAAAGGTGCTCAATCCGGTTCAGGTGGCATTTCGAGGGCAAGGAGATCCTGGAGGTGTTCCGTTTCAGCTATGCCCATGCATCATTGTCTCTCTATACTGCTGTAAGTCGTATGATCATAAACAGGTTTGTTGCCCTGAAGTTTGAGGATGGCACTCTTGCCGCTCTCACCGTAGTGATCAATGTAATGGAACTGTCGGTACTCTTTGAGGGGATAGCCCAGGCCGTGGAGCCTATGGTCAACATTTATTATGGCGAGAAAAATCCCGACGGCATAAAAAAGATGATGAAGCATGCGGTACGGACAGCCCTGTACGAGGGAATAGCCGTGGCACTGGTCCTGATTGTATTCAGCCACAGTCTGCCTAAGCTGTATGGTATTCATCCTCAGTATATCATCGATATGTGTTCTGTGGCCCTGCGTATAATCGCCCCGGCCATGCCCCTTATCTCTCTGCTGATTCTCTTTGCAGTCTATTATTCTGTCACAGGTCATCTTGGAACCACAATGCTTATCGCGTTGTTCCGGGATCTGATTTTCTGCACCCTTTTCCCAGTGATATTGGGAAGTGTATTTGGAATAAACGGTATCTGGTTTGGAACGGCTTTTGCCTATGTTCTTACTTTTGTGCTGTTTGTTATTCTGCTCCTTCATCAGCATGGAGAGAAATTTCCGCTGCTTCTTGAGAAGCGGGATATCGTTTCCGAGGATACAGTGCTTACAGTGGCAAGCCTTATGGAGATACGGGACTGGGCTGGCAGAGAATGCAGCAAGCGCCACTATTCATCTTCGGTCAGGACAAAGCTGGAGGTGATGATTGAGGACCTTGGCATGCTGATAATCGAAAAGAACAAAGATCGTCCCGTGCTGTCAGAAATCACCATCAGCTTCAAGGATGACATCAAGGTGGTTATGCGTGATGACGGTGTTCTCTATGATGTCACCGACCCCGATGCGGCACTGTCGTTCCGAAGTATGTTTGTCTCGGGCCTTCTTAAGAGTGGTGCCCGGTCTGCATACCTCTTCACCCAGAACTATAACCGCAATGTGTTCAGTCTGAAAAAGGAAGTGGCTAAATGAAAGTATCAAAGAGGAAAAAGCTTTTCTGCCGCAAGAAGTTTTACTCGATGATGACCTCTGCCACCATAATGCTGGCGCTGATTGTAGTTGCCGAGATGGTAGATGTGCTGATTGCCGGACATCTTTTCGGTGGCCGTTCCATAAGCAGTGTGCATCTTATCTCCCCGCTTCTTCTGGTTGCAACATTTGCATCCATCATGGTAGCAGGCGGGACAAAGCATAACTATATCTATTTAAAGGGCGAGTTCAAGATGAAGGAGGCCAGGGAGGCGGCAGGGCAGGGGCTTATCCTGGCTGTAATCTGCTCAATTATTCTGCTCTTGTGGGCCTTTGCCATCAAATCCCGTTTCCTTGAGTCGGTGACATCCTCAACAAAGGTTGCAAAATTTGCCTGGCCATACTACACCTTTATCCCATACCTTGTGGCAATCTATCCTTTCTATTTCCTGTTCCAGGAGCTTGTTTACAACGATGGCGGCGGAAAGTGGTGCGTCTTTGCCACAGGAGTGCAGGTGACTGTGAATATTTGTGCTTCTCTGATTCTGGGCAAGATTATGGGAATGGCGGGTCTGAGCCTGGGGACGCTTTTAGGTGTGCTGATCTCGGTTATAGTGTATCTCTCATGGTTCCTGGACAAGCACTGCACTGTACGGTTCAAGTGGCACTTTGAGTGGAAGGAGATTCTGGAGGTGTTCCAATGCAGTTATGCCACCGCATCTCTGGCCCTTTATGTCGGAATCCGGCGGATGATCCTGAATAAGTTTGTTACGCTTCAGTTCGGAGGGAAATGGCTTACAGCACTAACTGTGGTCAGCAACGTGATGATTCTCTCCCTGCTTTTTGAGGGGATAGCCCAGGCTGCCGAGCCTATGGCCAATATCTATTACAGCGAGAGAAACCCTGACGGCATAAAAAAGCTGATGCGTTATGCGGTTCGGGCTGCCCTGATTGCAGGACTGGCCGTGACTCTGGTCATGTTAGTTTTTAACGGCAAGCTGCCGACGCTTTATGGAATACGCCCTAAGCCTATAATTGAGACAAGTTCCTTGGCGTTGCGTATCATTGCTCCTGCCATGCCGTTCATCTCCCTTATGTATCTTTTTGCCGCCTATTATTCTGTCACCGGACATATTGGAATCACCTTCAAGATTGCGCCGGTCCGGGATCTTCTGTTAAGCACTCTGTGTCCTGTTGTCTTTGGCCTGCTCTTTGGGATGAAAGGGTTATGGCTTGGAATTCTGCTGGCTCATGTGCTTACCTTTGCCCTGTTCAGCCTTATACTATTTCAGCAATATGGAAAAAGATTTCCGCTTCTGCTTATGGAGAAAGATATTATCTCAAAGGATTTTGTCCTGAGTCTGGAAAACCTTCTTAAGGCCCGGGACTGGGCCGGCAAGGAATGTGATAAACGGGGCATTCCATCGGATGTCAGGAGCAAGCTTGAAGTTCTGATCGAAGATATAGGTATGCTGATAATGAATAAGAACAAGGGGCGTTCTGTGCTGGCTGAGGTCTCCATCCGCTTCAAGCAGGATGTCAAGGTGACCATGCGGGATGATGGTGTCCCATATGATGTGACCGACCCCGATGCCGCTCTGTCGCTGCGCAGTATGGTTGTGGACGGGCTGTTGCAGAGCACCAAGCGTTCCAGCTATCTTTTGACCCAGAACTATAACCGCACTATATTTACCCTGAAAAAGTAATTATATCTTTTTTATGCTTGGGCGCCTTTCATTGCCTGACGTCGCTGCTGATGATGCGTGTACAAATATGGTTTACGCAGGCACTGTGGGTGGAGCAGTATATAGAGCCAGCGACGTCTGCGGTGCCGCTTGTAGTTTGAGACCTTCACATCCTTGACGCCCGGGGTGTAGATATCCTGCTTCATGGTGCGCAGGTTGAAGAGCATGGAGGCCTGAAGGTAGTCGAAGAGCATGCTGTGTCCCTCGTTAAGGTTATTATCACGCTCGGAAGGGACATTGAAAGTGGAGTGGTGTATATCCATCAAAAGAGCTTCGTGAGCAGATTTTAACTGCTCCTTCTTCTCGGATCGGATGAGGACAAATGCGTTGATAGCCAGCAGTAGACCGCATACAAATACGGCCATAACTGTATCTTTCATACAACATTTTTATTATGAGATTATGCATATGTCAAATTTTTCCCGAAAAAAGGGGTGTTGTATAAAAATATTTTATGAAAAATTTAAATTACAACAATTCTTTTAATCAGAGAGGATGTACTCCACAGTTGTGACAACCCTCACGCTCTTGCGCTCCGGGAGTCCGGGTGCAGCATCATCGATGGAGAAGAGCCCCTGGCTGGCATGCTTAATCTTGCTGACCTTGCTGCCTGAATCACGGGCAAACTGCTCTGCTGCCTTCCGGGCATTCAGTGTGGCCTCTGCAATCATTTCGGGCTTAACATCGTTCAACTTGGTGAAGAGGTATTCCACCCGGCTGTCGTAATCGTGGGAAAGAGCAATGCCACTGTCCATCAGGTTTATGGAATCGGTGAGCGCCTCATTGACTGCCTTGATGTTTGCTGAGCGTACGAACACAACAACCTTTGCGAAATACTTGTCCCGCTTCCGGTTCTGGTCCATGTACGGGTCGGTGGTGGTATCGGTGATAGCCGGCTCCTTGACAGTGAAGTCTGCATCCTGGATGCCGTGCTTCTTGAGGAACGATATGATAATGTCAGTCTTTTTGACGATATCCTGCCGGAGCTGGGAGAGGTCGTTGCCGCTTACTGTGAAGGTGGCTGGCCATACTGCCATGTCAGCGTCAAACTCACGCTCGGAAAGGCCTCGGACTGATACAGTCCTTTGATCTGCCTTGAGTGCCTTTATTCCAAATGCTATTGAGAGTCCTGATAAAACTATGCCGATTGCAAGCACTGCCGCGCTTACGATAAAAAATCTTTTATTTTCCATACACCTATAGTATAATATGAGGAGAGGCGAACGGCAAGAAAAAATGGAAGAAATACAGAGAAAGAAAAGGAAGGCCCGGGTGGCACAGAAGGACTGCGTGGCCTGCGGTTGCTGCGTGAAGGTATGTCCCAAGGGAGCGATAAAAGTATACAAAGGACTCTATGCTCAAGTGAACGAAGAGCTCTGCATAGGATGCGGACGGTGTGCCACCGAGTGTCCTGCCGCCATCATCGAGGTGGGGGAGGTGGACGCATGAAAAAGCACTGGTACGACTATATCTGGATTTTCTCTGCCACATACCTGATCCTGGGTTTCTTCAACATCCTCTTCGCATGGCTGGGGATGCTCTGTTTCATGCTGCCCCTTCTGATTGCAATCTTCGGCGGCGACAAGATGTACTGTAACCTTTTCTGCGGCCGTGGCCAGCTTTTCTCGCTCCTGGGAAAGAAGCTTAAATTTTCTGCAAACCGGAAGCCCCCGGTGTTCCTGCATAAGAAGTGGTTCCGCTATGGGTTCCTCACATTCTTCATGATTATGTTCGGCCAGATGCTGTGGGTAACCTACCTGGTGGGCGCCGGACAACGGCCTTTAAGCCAGCATGTGAAGCTGTTGTGGAGCATAAAGCTGCCTTGGCAGTGGGCGTATCACGGTGGAGTGGCCCCTTGGGTCGCCCAGTTCTCCTTCGGATTCTACAGCGTGATGCTGACCTCTACTGTGCTTGGAATAATAACTATGGCGCTGTTCCGGCCCCGCACCTGGTGTGTCTACTGCCCTATGGGGACAATGACTCAGCTTATCTGCCAGGCGAAGAAGCCCAAGACTAAGCAATAAAGCTTTTTATAAGAATCTCAAGACCTATTGCGATAAGAATAGAGCCGCCCAAAATGGAGGCCTTGCCGGAGAGGTGGCTTCCCACCTTCTTTCCGATGGCGGCGCCCCCCAGGCAGATTGCGAATGTGACCACCGCAATAATAAGCGAAGCCACCAGCGCCATAGCGGCATTGTATTCGGCAATGGTGAAGCCCACCGACAGGGCATCGATGGAGGTGGCCACCGACTGGATCATCAGTACACCGAAGGTCAGCTTCTTTCCCTCTTCCACCTCGCCCCGGACTCCCTCAATCACCATCTTGCTGCCGATGTAGAGCAGCAGGATAAAGGCAATCCACGGAATGAAGGGCTGGAACTTTTCAAAAATAGAGATGATGGTATGGACGCAGAGCCACCCCGCCATAGGCATGATGAACTGGAAAAGGCCGTAGGAGCCGGTCATTGCGATTACGCCGGCTTTGCCCATCCTGGGGTTTGCCAGACAGTTTGCTATAGAGACCGAGAAGGCATCCATCGCCAGTCCCACACCTAAGAGAACGCAGTTTGTAAAGAAAAGGAAGCTCCACTCCATGATAAAAAAATACCCCAGGACTGGCCTGGGGCAATCATCCTCTTTCGGAATATATCACTTCTTGTTGATAGTTCCAAGAGCGGTGTAAACGATATCTGTTGTGTTGCATCCTCTTGAAAGGTCGGAAACCGGCTTTGCGAATCCCTGGAAGATAGGGCCGTATGCCTCGAATCCGCCGAAGCGCTGCATAAGCTTGTAACCGATGTTTCCTGCGTTGATGTTAGGGAAGATCAGTGTGTTCGGGCTTCCTGCAACTGGTGAGCCTGGTGCCTTGCGTGCTGCAACCTCTGGAATGATAGCAGCATCAAGCTGAAGCTCGCCGTCAACCTTAAGGTCTGGTGCCTTCTCTTTTACGATTGCCAGTGCCTGTGTAACCTTGTCTACTGTCTCGTGGGAAGCAGATCCCTTGGAGGAGAAGGAGAGCATTGCAATCTTTGGCTCTGTCAGGAGGAATGAGCGGCATGAGTCTGCTGCTGCAAGCACGATGTCTGCCAGCTGATTTGCGTCTGGCTCGATGATAACTGCGCAGTCTGCCAGGATGTAAGATCCCTCGTATCCCCAGTCAGTTCCCTGTTTCTCCATGATGAAGCAGGAAGAAGCTGTCTTGATTCCAGGTGCAGTCTTGATAACCTTGAGTGCGGAGGAAGCTACAGCTCCAGTGGTGTTAACAGCACCTGCAACCATTGCGTCGCAGTCGCCTTTTCTAACCATCATTGCGCCCCAGTAGAGTGGGTTCATCATCTCTTTGTGAGCCTGCTCCGGGGTCATTCCCTTAGCTTTTCTAAGTTCATAATATTCGTTTGCATAAGCGTCGATAAGTGCAGATTTTGTAGGGTCAACCAGCTTGATTCTGCCGTCAATCTTAACACCCTCTTTCTTAGCAGCGTCCAGGACAGCTCCCTCGTCGCCAACCAGCCAAACCTCTGCTACAAGGCCTTCGTCTGCAAGAATCTTTGCAGCGTTGATAACTCTTTTGTCTGTTCCTTCTGGAAGAACAAGCTTTTTCTGGTTCTTGAGGGCTTCTGCCTTCATTCTATCAATAAATCCCATCTTTTGCTCCTTTTCGGAAATTTTGCTGATTTTACTTTATTGAAAAGGGAGTAAAATTTCAACTACCTGAGCGCTTTTTTTCTTATTGCATATATTTTTATGGTATAGTACATTCAAAGTAGGAGATTATTATGGTTGATGTGAGAATTAAGAATGTCGAGGAATCGGATGCCGATACCCTCCTTTCTGATGATATGAGCTTTGAGGGGACCATGAAGGTTTCCCGCCCTGCCATGATCAAGGGACAGGTGACCGGTAAAATAGAATCTGACAGCAACTTGTTCATAGAGAAAGAGGCTGATGTTAAGGCCGATGTGAAGGCCGACGAGCTTTCTGTAAAGGGAAATCTTTCTGGCACAGTGCAGGCTACTGTTATAGAGATGGGGTCCAGCGCCGTATTCAGCGGTGATGTTACAGCCCAGTCCCTGGCTATGGAGAGCGGATGCACATTCAACGGAACTTCCAAGATTGGAGCTGCATCACAGGTTAAGGCCGAAGAACCAGCCCCTACTGTCTATGAGCCAGCATCAGAGACCTCAGCACAGGAAGAGTGATACAGCTGTGAAGAGAGCCCTTTCTATTATCCTGCTTCTATTCCTCTCCTTTGGTCTGTATGCGCAGAATGCAAAGCCCGATGCCGCCAAGGAATACCAGGCCAAGAACTACCAGGCTGCGGCAGACATCTGCATTGCCGAGATCAATTCTGGCAAGTACACAGTGGACACCTACAACATCCTGCTGTGGAGCCTGAACAAGCAGAAACGCTACCGCGAGGTCATCACATACGGGAATCAGGGTTCAAAGAAATACCGCGATATGCGGATTATAGAGAGCATGGGTGTGGCCTACTATTATTTGAGCAATTATGACCGGGCCCTGACCAACTTCAAGACCTATGCCGCAGAATTGCCGGAAGGTTCTTTCATTGATGATGTCTATTTCTATATGGGCGAGATCTATATCCGCAAGGGCGAGTTCAATAACGCTGACATCGCCCTGAGCACAGCAGTGCACCATTACCCCAAGTCTGCCATGTGGTGGACCCGTCTGGGTTACGCCCGGGAACAGGCCGGCTCCTTCGAGGGTGCTCTCAAGGCCTACGAGCAGGCACTGCAGATAAACAAAAACTATGCCGATGCAAAGAGCGGACGGGACCGCATGGCTGCCAAGCTGAAATCATAATATGGACCGCAGATTCTCAATTTCCATCTATACCTTGGGCTGCCGCCTTAATCAGGTGGAGAGCGAGGCTGTCTCCAGCGCTTTCCTTAGTGCCGGGTTTGCTCTGGCTCCAGAAGGGAGTGTGCCAGACATCTTTGTCATAAACACCTGTACAGTAACCTCCAAGAGCGAGCAGAAGGCGCGGCGCGTCATCCGGAAGGCTTCCTCTGAAAACCCCGATTCTTTGGTGGTGGTGACAGGCTGTTACGCACAGCTGAACGCGCCCGAGATTGAGACCTTGGGGCCTAATATTCTGGTGATAGGTCAGGCGGAGAAAAGCCGCCTTCTGGAGTTCCCTGCCTACATTGCCGAGACCGCGGCTGAGACCGGGTTCCAGCTGAAGGAGTACCTGCAGTTCCGCCTTGGCAAGGAGCCCATGACCACAACCAAGTTCGACTTTTTACCCGACACCTTCAGCTTCCACACCCGGGCAAGTCTTAAAGTGCAGGATGGATGCAACAACTTCTGCGCCTATTGCCGCATTCCCTTTGCCCGGGGCCGGAGCGAGAGCATGGATTTCGATAAGGCGGTGGATACTGCGGTTGCCATAGAGAAGAACGGCTACAAGGAACTGGTGCTGACTGGGGTAAATATTACCGCCTTTGAGAGCGGCGGCAGGAAGCTCCGGCAGCTGATAGAGGCCATACTGGAGCGCACCAGTGAGATACGCATACGGCTTTCATCGCTGGGCCCCTACGACGATTTGGATAACTTTGCATTCTTTATTTCAGAGCCGCGGATCTGCCCCCACTTCCACCTTTCGGTGCAGTCGGGGAGCGACAATGTGCTTGCTGCCATGGGGCGGAAGTACCCGGCCAGCCGGATTAAGGAGATAACTGACATACTCAAGGCCAGAGGGCGCGACCCGTTTATCTCGGGGGATGTGATTACTGGGTTCCCGGGAGAGAGCGACCAGGATTTCGAAGATTCCTACAGTTTGATAAAGGAGTGCGGGTTTGCCATGTGCCATGTGTTCCCGTATTCACCAAGGCCGGAGACTCGGGCTTACAGAATGAGGAACAGAGTGCCGGAGCGAATCTCCCGGCAGCGTGCCGAGAGGCTGGGCGGCCTGGCTGAGGAGCTTTATCTGGCGTACATTGCCCGGCAGAAGGGGCGCCGTGAAAAGGTGATAATTGAGGAATCGGTTGTGCTTGGTGGCAAGAAGTATTACGCCGGGCTCAGTTCCAACTACCTGAAGGTGCATATCGAGAGCCAGACCGCGCTTAGTGCCGGCACGCTGTGTGATGTGGCTTTGTATGCAGACAGCGGCACCGTGTTCGGTACGCTGCTTTAGGCGACCCTGTTTTCGGACTTTATTTCAGAGCTTTTTTATCGGCCTCTTCCACCATGTGGTGCTGCCAATTGATCAGGTAGCGCTCGTCCTCAGAATTTGAACTTTCAATATCGGCCAAGATGCGGAATACAGGCTCGGTGCCGCTGCCCCGCATCCAGATGAATGCTATATCCTTCCCATCTTTATCTGAGAACAGAATCTTGAGACCGCCCTTTACTCCGGCCTTCCGCGCCTCGGCTCCTGAGCCTTCGTAGCTTTCGGTGCCGACTGTGTTTATTTCTCGCCAGCTGGCGATGCCGAACCTGGCGGCAAGTTCCTCTTTTTTGGCTTCCCACTCGGCTTTGAACACGTCTTCGTAGCACAGCTTGAGGATGCCGTGGTCAGTGCAGCTTATCTTCATCTTGGCCAGGGCGTCATCGGTGGCAGTGGTCTTGAACTGGGGCAGCTCTGCTATCATCTCCTCCCAGCTTTTGCCGGTGAGGGATGCATATTTAATTATGCTTATGATTGTGTTCAGAGGATCCCGCACTGTAGCCGGATGTGTGATATTGCCGCCGTTTGAACCTTCCCCCAGGAAGCGCACAGTGTAGCCCTGGCTGCGGAGCTTTGCCGCCAGGTTCACCACGTTGGCCTCTCCCACCTCGGCGCGGAACACTTTGACACCAAACTTCTCTGCGATACGCTCAATCCGCAGCGAGGTGGGGCAGTTTACCGCCACGGCTACCTTGCCCGGGGCAATCTGGCCACTACGCTGCATAAATGTGAGTTCGGCAGTGCAGGCCAGAGCAAACACGGTCTGAGCGTCGGGTATCATGGCCTTGCCCTGTGCATCCAGTAGCACCAGGTTGCCCCGGTCGCCGTCGTTGTCTGGGACATAGCCTATGGTGAAGCGCTTGTCCTGAGTATGGAGCTTCTCCAAGTGGGCGGCGGCGTGGGTGAGGTTCTTCCCCTCTGGCAGAATACCATGGGCTATCTCCCCAGCCTTGTCGTTGATGAAACTGTACTCAATCCCCAATGTCTCAAAGAATTCCCGGTCTATGGAGAGGCAACGTGCACTTCCGTTCATGTCAGCTACAACTGCCGGTTTATCAGCCTTCTTGAAGGCCTCCAACTCCTCGGTGCTGGCAAAGGCAGTCTCCAGATTGAACTTCAGATATGCACTCAGCGCTTCCTTCTTATGCTGTGCAGAAGAGGGCAATCCAGCCTCATTGTTCAAATATTGAACAAGTGTCGGGTAATTGGATTTATCTTCCATAAACGCTTTGAACTGAGCAATGATATCTGCAGCGTCAGCACCACCAAGTACAGCGCCATCATTAAGGCCGAACTTGACCCCGTTGTGTCCAGCCGGATTATGGCTGGCAGAGATATAGATAAAGCCGTCCAGTCCATCAGTATTCTTAACATAGGCCATGATCTCTGGTGCGGCGGCAATGGAAAGGTAGCGGATATTCAGCCCCAGCTCCTTGGCAACGCTGGCCACAATCTGGCAGATACCCATCCCGGTAGGGCGGGCATCCCGACCTATAGCCACAGTCTTGCATCCTTTGGCAAGGGCCCACTTTGCAAATATATGTCCGATTCCTGCGGCGATAATGCGGTCGGCCTCTGAAAGCTCTCTGCTCATGCTGTTCTCATCCCCATCAGCGGCAAACACCTTGCGCCACCCCGAGGCAGAGATGATCATCTTTTTAAAAGAGCTGTAAACATCATCAAACAGTGTACCCATATCAATTTCCTTATAACATTCCAGAAGGCGGTTGTCGATAGTCTCGATTATCTTTCCCGGTCTGAATGAGATCCGCTCCGATGTGATGGAGTCGAAATAGGCGAATATTGTCTTGATAAGCTCTCCCGCCTTGCCGGGGATAGGGAGGTTGCGGCTTATGATAAGCTTGGAGACAAGCACCATGTCCCACAGGATAAGGCCTTTCCGCAGGCCGATTCCCAATGCAGTTGCAGTGACGGGGAAGCTTCCTATTCTGAAAAGCACTTTCCCCACTGGATTCAGTAGATTGAAGAAAGTGATACAAGCAGTGATTATGAGCGGAGTAAGAAGCTTTATTTTCCCATCCTTGCGGTAAACCAGGATTGCAAAAGCAATGGTGAAGGCTATAATGATGGTCAGTTCCCTAAGCATGGAGCCCCCTGAACCACTTGGATCTCTCAATGAACATCTGGGTG
>JAEEGJ010008096.1_pt1 | contig 29286 bp, 27 predicted proteins | sample 8958761 | NCBI WGS metagenome assembly JAEEGJ01 (sample SAMN16246546, study PRJNA631951) | gut metagenome | biome: gut microbiome; feature: rumen; material: RS-attached | host: Bos | place: Iran: Karaj | collected 2018-10
AATAGGTGTCGACGGTCTTCCTATGGACGAAAATACGAATTTGCCGGAATACCTCCGACAGACCTCCGCAGGTCCTGTATTGGAATACGGCGAATGTAAATTTTATAAGAAGTATGAATCCGGGCAAATGATTGTGCGCGGATACAAGAATGCCCTTGAAGGTATTGATTATTATTCGTGCGAAGGGGGCAAAACGAATTGGGCGAATCCTGTTATCGCTACGACGGGCATGGTTTCTTCTCACCTTACATTTGCCAAGGCCGGTGCTGATGGCAAAATTGATATGATTGATGGGGTCACGATTAGTAAGCAGAACGAACGTTGCGATAATGCGAACTTTGATCAGTGGTTTACCGATGTCCCGTCTGTAAATAAGCGTGTCAATATGACGCTCAATCTTGTTAAGGATGAAGAGTCCGATGATTACATTTACAGTCGTGGCTATAATAATGGGGGGGTCTTCCCGCTCGATAGTATTAATCCCTTGACAAGGGAATGGGTCATGAACAAGCCCTGTGACCCGTCCATCCAACCGAATGGTATGTGCGAACAGTATGAACCGCAGTCTCTTTCGATTTATTGTCCGCCTTATAATTATATGTATGCAGAAACTCAATCGGACGAGTTTCAACAAAATACTTATGAACTTTGTGACGAATGGTTGAACCAGGGTGGTCCGCGTGCCGTTAATTCCAATGGCTCTGGTCATAGCGCCGCATGGCAGGCTATGCTGGCGGTGACGAATACAAGGCTTGGCTTACAGCATATCCGCAATTTCCATTTCACGATGATGACGCATTCGACGTTCAAGTATGATGCCGCCAAGCAGGCTACGGCACCGCAGAATCTTGAATTTGTCAGTAGCGGTGACATGTGGGTCTATGTAGATGGTGTGCTTGTTGCCGATATGGGTGGTGACCACATGCCGGTTCCGAGTAAGGTTAGTCTCAAGACTCTTGCCGAAAACAATCATGGTTGCCATGCTGGCGAACCTCTTGCCGAATACGAAAACTGCAACGGTGCTACGGATGGTACTGGCTGGGCTGATGGCTCTGTCCATCACATGCATATCTTCTATGCAAACCGCCAGACGAACGGTTCCGAAATTTACATCCGCACGGTTCCTGTAGAACGTGCCGCTTATCGTGTCGAACCGCTTTCGATGAAAAAGTTCGAAGTGGTAAAGGATTCTCTTGGCGATACTTGGGGCCGTATTCACATGAACCTTCCGATTGCGGAATCTTCCATCACTGCCGTAAAGGAGAACGAAGCGCCTATGATGCTCGTGCTTCGCGACAATGCGGATGGCAAAACGCAGGTGTTCGGAGTTTTCCTGAATAAGTTCGAGGGGCCGATCGCAGGCAACGATGGTGAACAGGTGTATCTGATTAAAACCGCTTTGAAGGACCTCGATGGCCATATTGTTGAGGGCGGCTTGCTTAGCTTGGACCGTATCGCCTTGAACGTGCCTTGGAGTGAGGAACTCGAAAATGGAAGCGATGCGGGCATCTATCCTGCCGATGTCTGGGAGCAGATGATGGCCTGGGCAAAGAGAATGCCGACTTACATCACTTCTACGACCGGTAAACGGATTGTTTCTTTTACTGAGAATAACGCAATGAATAAGTTGCTCGATTCTTGTGCAGAATAAAACTTTCAGGTTGTAAAACTGAACAACGTGAAAGATTCAGTATTGTCACCCCGGACGCTGAGCCGGGGCATTTTTTATACGAAAGAATTCTTTTGATATGAAAATGATATATTTTAGAAGTAACAGGAAATCTTCAACATATCTAATATGGACGATTCAATTGCATTATCGGGGAGCGACAAGCCTAAAATCGCCGATGCTAAGGCTTGGATGCAGTTCTTGCAAATTTTTACGCTGACATTAGGCTCAGGTTTGATGTTGGCGGGCATAATCTTTTTCTTCGCCTACAACTGGGAACATATGCACCGTTTGGTCAAAATGGGCATAGCCGTGGCGTTGATTCTTGCTGTTTTTTCTGCGGTGATGAAAGTGAAAATGAGTGACTTTACCCGCAAAATCACGGTATCTGTGCTATGTGGGCTTGTGGGCGTGTTCTGGGCTATATTCGGACAAGTGTACCAGACCAAGGCCGACTCTTACGTATTTTTCCTCACATGGGCGTTATGCATCTTGGCGTGGGTGTTTATCGCAGATTTCTATCCGCTTTGGGCGATCTTTATTGCGCTTATTTCGATGGGCGTGATTCCTCTTTTCCCCTCCAACGATTGGTTTGCGACTGAGCTTATGCTCTATGGTGCAGCGTGGATTTCGTTTTTTATTTTTGCTCCGAAATATCTGCCTCAATTGTCCGCCCCGCCGTCTTGTTTTACAATTGTTTTATTCACAATTGAATTCGGCATAGCGGTGTTTGTCTTGTGCTATGTGATTTTTTCTGGTGATGATGCGCAAAATTTATTGATGGCTTTTGCTGTAGCCGCTGCAACATCATGGTACGCGTTGACGCAAAAGAATATATGGTTGTTTTCAATGTTGTTCATCGGTGCGTTGAGTGTATTGGAATGCGCTTTTATCAAATGTTTTGAACTGGAACTAGGCGGACTGATGCTCAACTTGATGCTAATGATGGCGGCCTTGGTCGCATCGACATTCGCTATTGTACAGCAATACAGAAAGTGGAAACAAGAAAAATCTGAAACTTTAACAAATTAATCGGTGATCGATGATGGAAAATAACAGCCGTAAATCCAAACATTTCCCTTGGCCTTTGCTGATTGTGATGGGCTTCGGCGGATTAAATATTGCTTCGCTGTTGGTTGGCATTGTGGCGATTTTTGTGCAAGGCCATTTGGCTGTGTACGGTATGCTGTCGGTGGCTGCAATTATTTGTGCGATAGTCTTTTCGCAAGACACAGAGTCCGACAACAATGATGTGTTGTTGCTGTTGGTGGCGTTTCCGCTATTTATTGTCGGGTTTACATTCGGGTATATTGCAGGCTTTGATCATATGACTCTGACATTTGCGTTGCAATTTGTGGCGGCTATTTTGTCATTTGTGCTGAGCAAGATGCGTTCGTGCCGGCAGATGCTGATTTGCTATGCCGCGGTGGTGTTGCCGCTCGTTTGTTTTTCGTATTTTGATTTATTAACTGATCATAACATGAAAGATCGCAATATTGAAATGTCTTGTTTTGCGATTATCGTAGCCTACATGGGCATATTTGCAGCCACCATCAGAGATAAATGGTTTGCTTCAACCATAGTTAAAGACTACCTGAAAACCATCCGGTTTGCTACCGCCGCAGTATCCGTAGTACTTATATGGTTTATTCACGGCGACAATACTGCATTTGCAATTGTCTTTGCTGCAATCAGTTTTGTTATTGCTTGTATGTTGCTGCGCAATTATGTTACAGGCGACAAGTTGATTGTTGGTTATATACTGGCGCTATCTTGCAGTATGTCTACAGCGTTGTATCTTGCTATGGCTTTGCCGGTTGTAGGGATGTTGCTGTCGTTTTTGGTTCTCGACTATGTGTGCTTGGTTCTCTTTTCTGCAACATTTGTTGGTGGACTTGCCTACTTCTATTACGATTTGGATATGTTGCTGATAAACAAGTCTTATCTGCTGATGGCTTCGGGATTGTTTTTCTTGTTGATGTTTTACTTTGTTAAACGCGTGATCAAATGAGCAAAAATTATAAAATTGTATTAGCTACCAATCTGATTTTAGTACTTGTGTTCTTTGCGTTTTCGGTGATGCAAAAAGAAACGTTGATTGGGAAAGGCTCTGAAGTCTTGCTGCGCCTTGCGCCTGTTGATCCGCGCTCGATGATGCAGGGCGATTATATGGCGTTGAATTATCAAATCTTTGACAAGATTGGCTATGATTCTAAATCTGGCTACATCGTGGTAACGGTGGGCAGCGACAGGATTGCAAAATTCGTGCGCCTACAGAGCGGCAAAGATGTGAATGATGGAGAACTTATAATCCGTTATAAGAGAGATTTGGGACGGTTGACTATCGGAGCCGATAACTACTTTTTCCAAGAAGGTTCCGCTAAAAAATACGAAAAAGCCAAATATGGCTTGCTAAAAGTGGATTCTGATGGCAACAGCATACTCGTCGGTTTATGCAATGACGATGGAGTACTGATCGAGTAAATCAATCAGATTGAGCAACCTTGGTTGTAATTCCAAACAACGAAACTAATAGTTCCGCTTATTTGTGGGACTTTTTTGTGTATATATTACATATGGATGTGTGTCCTGTATTAGGTCGTTAATTGATTGGAGTGGATATGAAAAAAATCACTATGGCGGTATGCCTTACCGCTATTTCGGCGTTCGCTCAGTGGGGCGGCGGTATGGGCGGAGGCGGCTTTGGCGGTCCGCAATCTGGCGGCAATAAGATGGAGTATTCCGAAAAGTTTGCTGACGTAAACTATGTTGGCGACGGAAAAACTTATCACGCAATGGATATATACTTGCCCAAAGAGGCCAAGGATTCATACCCAGTAGTGATTCACACTTATGGCAGTGCTTGGAGTATGAATAATTCTAAAGGCTCGGCGGATTTAAATACAATTTGCGCGGCGCTCCTTAAGGCGGGCTATGCGGTTGTCACACCGAACCATCGATCGGCAAGCGATGCTATTTATCCTGCTCAGCTACATGACCTCAAGGCGGTGGTGCGGTATTTGCGCGGAAACGCAAGTAAGTATAAAATAGACACGTCGTTTATTGCTATGTCTGGATTTTCTTCAGGAGGTCACCTTTCAAGTCTCGTTGCAACAACGTGCGGCTTAAAAGAAGGTAAGTCGGGTTCGGTAACCGTGGATTTGGAAGGTGACCTTGGTAGTTTTACATCGTTCAGCAGCTGCATTGATGCAGCTACGCTTTGGTCTCCGCCGACAGATATTTACACCATGAACCCTATCAATAACTTTATGGGTTCGGGAACTTATGAGGGCGCCTTTATCGGTGCCGAACGAGAAGGTAACAAGGACAAATGGATGGTGGCAAGTTCGCCGTATTATGCAAGCGAAGACGATGCCCCGACAATCTTGTTCCATGGAACGGCTGATCAAATTGTGAATCCAGAGCAAAGCAAAGAACTCTACGATTCTTTGCAAAAGTACAAGGTGAAAAGCGAACTTGTTTCAGTGCCGGGCGGAACTCATGGTGGAACGGAAATGTATTCGAGTGAAAACTTGGGTAAGATGACTTCGTTCTTTGATGATGCCCGTAAAGCTAAGGCGGAAAAAGCAGATTCGTCATCAGATGGAACTACTCGGTTTATTGCAAATAAGAATGTTTCTCGTTTCGATGTGAAACTAGAAGGAAATAAATTGCGTGTATATGGAAGTGAAATATGCCGTTATAAAGTCTATTCTGTTGATGGAGCGTATGCTTCTAGAGGGCTGTTCCAAAACCAGTTAGATTTGTCGGCTTTGTCGCCGGGAATTTATGGCGTAGTTGTTACCTTGCCGTCTGGTGAACAAAAAAATCTAAAGTTTATTAGAAAATAAATTGCAGAAAACGCGGTCCTTTGGGGACCGCGTTTGGTTTGATGTGTGAGATTAATTCTCTCCATTTCGAATTTCAGTTTGTTCTCTATCCATCGTGTAGGTCAAGTATTCTTTGAAGTTGCGGTTGATATCCACACCTTCAAAGTCGATGTCGTTACCTTCCAAAACGAAAATGGCACTTGGGTTATCTATCCAGGCCTGCACACCAATGTTGTCCATGGTGATGCTTTTATCTCCGGGACCTTGTGCGACGTATTCAATTTTGTTTTTTTCGACCCAACCAGGTCCGCATTTTCCTTTGACGAGAACTGCTGTTTCTGATTCTTTGAGAATTTTCAGCTCGTCGTTGAAGCCTGCGGTACAGACAACTGAACCACCATCTTTTTGATTGGTAAGTTCAATGTCTCCCAGTTTTGATTTGACGACTTTGGTTGACGCGAACGACATTGAAATTAGAAATGTGAGCGCGACAGCCGTCATTATTTTTACGTTTTTCATGATTGCCTCCTGTGTTTTATTGTTAGACGGGTGACCGCCCATTTTTCAAATTACAAAGAAATGTTTACGTAGAGTAGCGGTTTTATATTTTTATTTAAAATTAATTTGTAATAAAAAACGCTGCCCTAAAGGGTAGCGCTAGGTTAAGGTTGATGAGTTTAAATAATTTGTATGATATTGATTTTTGGTTACTAGTTCTCTCCATTTCGAATTTCAGTTTGTTCTCTATCCATCGTGTACGTCAGGTATTCCTTGAAGTCGCGATTGATTTCGACGCCTTCGAAATCATTGACGTTATCCACGAGGATGTTCCAAAGGGTCGGATCGTCAGTGTAACCACCGATGGTGATGGAGTCCAATGAAATAGATTTATCACCAACTTTGGCTGCGACTGTTTCGATTTTCGATTTTTCGACCCAACCATTACCGCACTTTCCTTTGACAAGGACTGCCGTTTCTGATTCTTTAAGAATCTTCAGTTCGTCATTGAAACCTGCGGTGCAGACTACGGAACCACCGTCTTTTTGGTTGGTGAGTTCGAGGTCACCGAGTTTTGATTTGACGACTTTGTTTGACGCGAACGACGCTGTGACCAGAAACGTGAGCGCGACAGCCGTCATTATTTTTACCGTTTTCATGATTGCCTCCTTGAGTTTTATTGTTAGACGGGTGACCGCCCATTTTTCAAACTACAAAGAAATGTTTACGTAGAGTAGTGATTTTATATTTTTATTTGGAATAGTTGCTATTAGTTTGTAATAAAAAACGCTACCCCTAAAGGGTAGCGCTAGGTTGAAGTATGAGTTGATATGGAAAGTACAAAATTGAGAATCCGTAGACCAGCGGCGAATAGTCCAATTTGGAATAATCAGTCCTTTGGGGCTTTTTATTTGCAAATCGCTTTAAGCATGGCCTTGCAACCTTCGTTCACATCACGCCATGTCGCTTCGAAATCGCCAGTGTACCAAGGGTCTGCTACGTCGCGGCTTTTGCCCGCCCAATCCATCAAGAGAGAAACTTTACCGACTCGAAAATTGCGTGCGTCAGGGTATTGCGCGGATTCCCGAGCGTTTTTGCATTGCAAAAGTTCTCGTTCATAAATGTCGCGAGGCAGAATCCAGCGGAGGTTTCGCAAGTTGTTCTGGTCCATGAGCACGATGTAATCGTAATGCTTGTAGTCGGTGACGGTCATTTGGCGGGCTGTTTTCCCGCTACAGTCGATGCCGTGACTGGCGAGCATGCGTTTTGCTGGCGGGTACACCGGGTTTCCGATTTCTTCGGTGCTTGTTGCTGCCGATGCAATTTCGAAGTCCGTGGCGGAAAGCGCTGTGTTCGTCTCGACTCCAAATTTTGTGGACGAACTAATTTCGCGCTTTCCTGCTGCTGGCAAATCGAGTACCAGCTTTTTCATTACAAATTCAGCCATGGGGCTACGGCAAATGTTCCCGTGGCATACAAATAAAATTTTAATCATACGTTGTCCTTGAAGCCTTCCAAAATTTTGTATAGCGTGATGTATAGCTGTCTGGCTTCGTCTTCCGGCAATTTTACGCAACTTGCCATGGACTTAGGAACGTTCGCGGCTTTATATTGTAGCTTTTCACCTTCATCGGTTAAGCTAACCAAAAGGCAACGCTCATCGCTTGATTCGCGGCAGCGCTTGATGTAGCCTTTGCTTTCTAACTTTTTCAGGAGCGGGGTGAGCGTTCCTGAATCGAGGTAAAGCTTTTGACCGAGCTCAGTGACGTTGCATTTTTTTTCTTCCCACAGTACGAGCATCACGATGTACTGCGTGTACGTGAGATCGAGCGGCTCCAAGAAAGGCGCGTAGCGACGCGTGATTTCCTTGGATACCGCATACAGTGGAAAACATAGTTGATTTTCAAGTTTTAGTTGAGGACATGTCATTGCACCTCCTAAAGTAGCTTTTCAACGCAAGAACGCACGTCCTCCATTTTGGCTGTGGGTTCAAAACGGGCGACAACATTGCCTGCGCGGTCGATGACGAACTTCGTGAAGTTCCACTTGATATTGGGATTGTTCTTGTAATCCTTGTCAATGCTTTTGATGAACAATGCCATCGCAGCTGCTTTTACTCCGAATCCAAATCCTTCGAACCCTTTTTGCGATTTTAGGTACGTGTAGAGGGGGAGTTCGTTCGGGCCGTTCACGTCGGATTTTTTCATTTGCGGGAATTCTGTTCCGTAATGGAGCGTGCAGAATTCATGGATCTCGTCGTCAGTGCCTGGAGTTTGCCCATTGAACTGGTTGCAGGGAATGTCGATGACTTCGAAACCCTTGTCGTGGAAATCGGAGTACATTTGCTCAATCGGCTTGTAATGAGGCGTGAATCCGCAGCCGGTTGCCGTGTTTACGATAAGCATCACTTTGCCTTTGTAGTTGGCGAGTGGGACTTCGTTGCCTTTACCGTCGGTAAGTGTGAAGTCATAGATTGTCATAAATTATATCTCCATATACACTGTTTGATTTTGTACAATTAAATTTTATAAAATTCAATTTAAAAAGTCAAGAAGTTTTGCTATATAAAATTCTTATAAGCGTAATTTTTGTGATTTTAGGCAAATTTTGACGTTAAATCTTGTTATTTCTACATTTTACACCATGAAATCGATAGAAGTTGTCGCAGGTGTTATCGTAGATGGCGGGCGTATTTTTGCTACGCAACGCGGGTATGGCGACCATAAGGATGGATGGGAGTTCCCGGGCGGTAAGATGGAACCGGGCGAAACTCCGGAGCAGGCGCTTGTTCGTGAACTCCAGGAAGAGCTTGCTGTTAAGGTAAATGTTGGCGAAAAGATTTGCACGGTGGAGTACGATTACCCGAAATTCCACCTGACGATGCATTGCTTTTATTGCACGCTCGCTACAGGCTGCAAACCGAAACTTCTGGAACACGAAGACGCCAAATGGCTTGACCGTGAAACATTAAATACGGTCAACTGGCTCCCCGCCGATATCGAAGCCGTAAAACACCTTTTGTAGAGTCATCCCGGATTTATTCCGAGATCGCCATTTTGTCTAATGTTCTTTAACAAGTTCTCGTGCGAGTTCGGTGCCTTCGATGAGTTCGCCTAAGAATTCGCAGTAGGGCGTCGGAATCCTGTGCGCTTTTCCGAGCTTGCTGATGGTTCCGCAGAAATACGCGTTCTCTGTTTTGCGACCGGCCTCGATGTCTTGCAGCATGGAACACTTGCCGAGCGGTGTGTAGTTGCAGGTGAGTCGCAAGTTTTCTTCGAGGTCTTCGTTGGTGAGCGCAAAACCTTCGGCGTTTGCCACTTGAATGACTTCGTTCCCGATTTTACGCACAAGTGATTGCATTACCGGGAAGTTGAAACCTGCAAATGTGGAACGGCAAATCGCTCCGATGGAATTGAATACAGTGTTCATCAAGAGCTTTTTCCACATTTCTAGGCGAATGTTTTCTGGAATCTTGTGCGTGATGTGAGACGCTTCAAAAAGTTGGTGGATGGCTTCAATGCGCTCGGAACGGTTGTTGTCTTTTTCGCCAAAGAGGATGATACCTCGGCCAGCGCAGTCGATGTTTCCGTGCTTGTTGATGGACTGCAAATTGACGATGAATCCGTACAAAGTCTTTTCAGCACCGTAAACACGCTCGATTTCTGTTTCGGAATGCACGCCGTTCAAGAGTGAAAGCAAAGCCGTGTTCGGACCGACCGCATTTTTCGCTTCTTCGAGCGCTTCGTTGAATTGCAAATTCTTGGTCGCGAAAATCACGAGGTCAACGACCGGGACTTCGTCCGGCGTGACGAAGTTGAAGTCCGCCTTTTTCCCGTTGATGACGATTCCGCTTGCCTGGTAGCGCGCCTTGCGTTCGGCGTCCATCACGCAATAAAGCTTGTTCCCGAGAACGCTCAAGAGCTGTTCTGCCACAACGGCACCGACAGCCCCGAGACCCACAACTGCAACACTTTTGATTTGGTTCATGGTGAAAAATATATCAAATTCTAGAGTGTTTTTTATTCGGCTACAGCGGTAAACGGTATTTGTGGTAAATTATTGCTGCTTAAAAATTTTCGATATATATTTTTACCATGAAGGTTTTGAAATTCGCGATTCTTGGGTGTGGCCATATCGCAACAAAGATGGCCGCTGCTGTAAAGACTTTAGAAAATAAGGGGATGGGCGTGGAATGCTACGCCGTGGCGTCCCGTAATTTGGAAAAGGCCGATGCTTTTGCAAAAGAGTATGGCTTTAAAAAAGCGTACGGCAGCTATGAAGGACTTGCCTCAGATTCTGCTGTTGACTTAATCTATATCGCAACGCCGCATTCGCACCATCATGAATTTGCGAAACTTTGCATTGAACATGGCCGGAACATCTTGGTCGAAAAAGCTTTTACGGCGAATGCAAAGCTTGCCTCTGAGGTGATTGCTCTCGCGCATGACAAGGGAGTTTTCTTGTGCGAAGCGATGTGGACGCGATTCTTGCCGGCGCTGGAAACGATTCGCCATTGGATTCGCGAAGGTCGCATTGGGAATGTCGAAACGGTCGAGGCTGATTTTTCGATGAAACTCAGCGATAGGGAGCGTATGCATAATCCGTCGCTGGCGGGTGGCGCGCTTTTGGATATCGGCATTTACAGCCTTACTTTTGCAGATTTGTTCCTTGGACAACGCGAAACTTCCGATGGCAATTTCGTGCGCAACGAAATCACGTCGATGGATTGCAAGTGCCTCAAGTTCGAGACCGGCGTGGACGCGAGCGATTGGATAAACATCACGTACGAAAATGGCCAGCGCGCTTATCTCAAGACTTCGATGGTTTCACCAACGCATAACGAGGGCATGATTTACGGAACGGCGGGGCAAATCCGCGTGCAGAACTTGAATGACATGGTAAAGCTGGAACTTCTTGATGCTGCGGGGAATGTCGTTGAAACGGTTGAACCGCCGCGCCTTTGCAACTGCTACGAATACGAAGTTCTCGCTTGCAAAGATGCAATAGAAAATCCGGTGAAGTTCCGGCATGAAATTTGCAAACCTTGCGAATGCTGTGATATCTCGAATGGCGGGACGATAGGCATCGCGTTCTCGAAGCCGATTGTTTGGGAACGCCCAGAAATGGCACATGCAAAAACGATGGAGTTCATGACGCTCATGGATAAAATTCGTGAGCAGTTTGGCGTAAGCTACACATTTGAAATTTCTCCGGGTGAAACGTGGAACCGCAATGGTGACAAGTCTATTTTGCAAGTCTTTGACATTGAATCTGGTGAAGCGAAAATCCTCAAGGAGTTTGATTGCGTTATTGAAGCGCCAAACTGGAGCGCCGATGGAACGTTCCTCACGTACAATAGCAATGGCCGTATTTTCAAGTACACGATAGCGACTGGCAAGGTGGAAAAAGTTGAAAGTTATTTTGTAGATAACTGCAATAACGACCATGTTCTTGACCCGGATGGCAGCGGCATTTACGTGAGTCATCATACAAAAGAAGATGGACTTTCGCGTATTTACAAGATCTATTTTGACGACCGCGAACCGCGCTTAGTGACGCCTCTTGCGCCAAGCTACTTGCATGGCATTACGCCAGACGGCAAGACTCTTGCATACTGTGCAGAACGAAACGGTAGTTACGATATCTATTCCATTCCGGCATCAGGCGGTAACGAAACCCGCCTTACAACTGCGTTTGGCTTGAATGATGGTCCGGAGTATAATGGCAATGGCGAATACATTTGGTTTAACTCGGAGCGCTCTGGACGTATGCAGGCGTTCTGCATGAAGGCGGACGGTTCCGAGCAAATGCAAATGACATACGATTTGCATTGGAATACTTGGTTCCCGCACATTTCGCCGGACCGCCAGAAGGTCGTGATGGTTGCTTATTCGGAATCAGATGTGCGACCGGGCGAACATGTCCCGAATAAAAATGTGGAACTGCGTTTGATGCGTCGATTGTCTCCGGCCGGCGATGTTCGTGAAAACGCGGTTGAAAATTGGAATTCTCCGCAAACAATTCTCAAACTGTTTGGCGGGCAAGGTACAATCAATGTCAATTCCTGGGCCCCCGATAGCAAACGTTTCGCTTTTGTAAGCTACATTCACGGTGACGACCCATCCAACTAAAAACACTCCCCGATAACAATGGAGCGTTTACAGAAGCGTAAAAAGCCCTCGCGATTTTTCGCGAGGGACTTTGCGTTTTGTTGAGAGTTTTTACACGTTTTTCACGCAGCGTATCGAGATTGCATCGGATCTGTAAACGCCTTCGATGTCAACGGAATTGTTTGTAAGGCTCAAGCGGAATGCGTTTGCTTTACCGTATTCGTCCTTGCTCCAGAATCGGGCGCGTCTACCGAAATGGCAGAAGTTTCCGTTGTCGAAGCGGTAACCGGCGGGGAGCGCGAAGAATCCGAACGTATCGTCACCTGCATTTTGCCAGAAGCAGGCGCTGCGCAGTTCCTTGCCATCGGATTTTGCTTCTAGATTGCTGAGCAAAGTTTCCCATTCCTTGTTGCTCGGAATGTGGAAGCCTTTCGGTGCAATCCCTTGATAATTTTTGTCCTTTATTTTGTTGTACATCTCGATGTCTTTAGCCGGAGATTGCTCAGTGTATTCCGTAGGAATATCAAGCGCCGATGTCCAAGTGTAGAGACGTCCGTAATTTTTTACGTTGGATTCATCGTTGTCTGGAGCGTAGCTATTCTCTGCTTTGTAGCGCAGGTTTTCGGCCATCCAGATTTGGTCTCCGATTTGAATGGTTCGGTAGGTTTCGCCATCACGAGCGTCCTTAATTGTTCCGTATTTGAATTTGGCTGTGTTCTTGGTTAGGCAGGCTCCGTAGGGCATGTTGTTTTTTTCTTTAGGCGATTCTTTTTTTGAAGCCTTGCAAACGCATCGCCCTAGGCAGAATCCAGTGACTGCAACAATGACAATAACAAGTATAACGAAAACAATAAATGAAGTATGCATATGGACCTCCGTATTTTTAAATGTATAATTGTTTTTGATGGAACTGATAAGTTTAACTTATATAATTATATCTAGAAAAATCAAATTTGTTATGGATATGTTTGTGACTAGAATGAAAAATCTTCAAAAAAGCCCGACTTTAACAAAATCTGTAAAATGACTTATCCTCTAGTTTCGGCAATTTTCTTGATTATTTTGACGACGGTTTGCATGCCTTCGACGGTGACGTGCTCGAAGGGGCCGTGGTAACCGTAGCCGCCGGTACCAAGATTGGGGCAGGGGAGCCCCATAAAGCTGAGCTTTGCGCCGTCGGTGCCTCCGCGGACGGGGTCGCTTACGGCGGTGATTCCGACCGATTCGATTGCTGTGCGGGCGCGTTCAAGGACTGCTGGATTTTTCTCGATGATTTGCAGCATGTTGCTGTAGGAATGTTCGAGTTCGAGTTCGACAACGGTGCCGCCTGCGCAATTTTCTTGAGCGCTTGCGAAAGGCGTGCCTCCGAATTGCTCGTTGAATTTTTCGGCGAGTTCCTTTAGGAATTTTTGGCGGTCTTCGAAACGCACTTGGTCGTGATCGCGCACGATGTAATTGAGCGTGGCTTCGTTGACATCGCCTTGGATGTCGGTGAGGTGGTAAAAACCTTCGTGGCCTTCGGTGGTGGCGGGGGTTTCGTTTTCGGGGAGCGCCATGGCGATTTCGGCGGCCATGAGAGCTGCATTTTTCATGATGCCCTTGGCTTCGCCGGGATGCACCCCTTTGCCGTGGATTTTGAATGTAGCGCTTGCGGCGTTGAAGTTCTCGTAAGCGATGTCGCCTTCGTAGCCTCCATCGACCGTGTAGGCGTATTTAGCCTTGAAATAGCCTAAATCCAAGCGGTCGGCGCCGCGCCCGATTTCTTCGTCTGGCGTGAAGCAAACCCAGATGTCGCCATGGCCGGAAAGGTTTTCGTAGCCGCGGCTTTCGGCATGCCTGTCGGTGTCGGCGAGCTCTTCCATCGCAGTCACGATTTCTGCAATGCCAGCCTTGTCGTCGGCGCCAAGGAGTGTCGTGCCGTCCGTTGTGATGAGCGTGCGGCCCTTGAGCCATTTGAGCGTTGGAAAGTCATCGACTTTTAAAATGGCGCCGGAACCTTTGAGGAGCACGTCGCTACCATCATAGTCTTTGATGATTTGCGGTTTCGGGTTCACTCCTGAAAAATCTGGTGAGGTGTCCATGTGGCTGATAAACCCGATGGGAGTATCGTTTTCGCGGCCTGCGGTTGCTGGCAAAAGCCCATAGACATAGCCATTTTCGTCCATTTTGACCTGCGAAAGCCCGATGCCTTCGAGTTCTTCGGCAAGGAATTTGGCGAGTTCGAGTTGCTGCTTGGTGCTTGGACAGCATTGGCTGTTCTCGTCGGAGGTGGTGGTGAAACTGATGTATTTTAAAAAGCGTTCTTGGACTTTCATGATTTACCTGCCCCCTAAAAATAAAAATCAATAAAATAATTGATTCACTTTGTTCTTATATAATTTATCTTTTTTTTAGTAGTTGCGGACACTTTGGGTGTATATAAAGGAGAAAAAATGACTTTAGAAGAAGCTGTTTTTGCACGTCATTCTGTACGTAAGTATCGCCCTGAGCCGCTAACCAAGGCGCAAGTGGAGGAATTGCAGGCGCGTATTAGAAGGTTGAACGAAAATTTTGCGCTCCACATGCAGCTTATTTTGAATGATGACGTGGCTTTTAGTGGCCGCTTAGCCCATTACGGGTCTTTTCGAAATGTGAAAAATTATATTGCCGTTGCCGGGCTAAAATCGACGGCGGGTTGTGAGGCTACGCTCGAAGAACGCGCGGGGTATGCAACGGCGGAACTTGTGCTTTTGGCGCAAACTTTGGGGCTGAATACTTGCGTAGTAGGGCTTACGTTCAAGAAAACGCCGACGATTGAAATTGATGATGGCGAAAAACTGGAAATGGTGATTGCCATTGGTTATGGAGAAACGCAGGGCGTGCAACACCCCATGAAGCCTGTAACGCGCATTGCTCCAGATTATGAATCGGCTCCAGATTGGTTCAAGAAGGGGATTGATTACGTGATGCTTGCGCCTTCGGCTCTGAATCAGTTTAAGGTCAAGTTTACAGTTGATGAAAATGGTCGCGTTTTTGCGAAATCTCGTTTTGCTCCGTTTGCCAAGGTCGATCTCGGTATTTTCAAGTATTTCTTTGAACTTGGGGCAGGAAAGGAAATCTTTCGCAAGTCCATGCAGACTTTGCGAAGCTCTGATGATGCGTGATAAAACCGCCTCGATGCCATTTTATTCATTTTTTACAGTTATTGTTTTTATCAGGACACTTCTTTTTTCTTTCTCTTATCGCTTTCAGTTGTTCTTCGGTGCAGAAACCGGAAATGTAGAATCTTGCGGAGCCAGAAGCGTTTAATCGAACATAACTTGAATCATAATCGACATTCCATCTTATGGTAAAGTAGTGTCCAAATAGGCTGTCTGCTTCAAGCTCTTGTTTTTTTGAGAACCATAAAATTTTTTCATAAGATTCATAAACCATTTTCTCTGAATAATAATTTGGCATACACCTTGCCGGTTTAGCCTTGTCAAATACCGAATTCACAATCATCGATATAGGACCTACAAATAGGTAAGCATAATCCGGAAGTATGGAATGACGATAATCATACGAGCATTGGGAATACGAAAACAAATATGGTTTATTCGACTTATACTTCTCCAAAACCCAATGATCCGTTTTGTCATCGTCCTCCGTAAAGCAATACTCACCATAGACATCCCTTGAAGCTATACCATCTTGAGAAAAGGCCAAGGATGTTATCAGAATTATGCTAAAAATAAAGATTCGTACATTCATAACTTTTGGGTAGTTTATCATTTTTTCCTGCATATCCATCTAAACCGAAATCAGCATGAAAGAGATCTCTAGATTTATCAAGTTTTTTCTGAGCAAAATTACAGTTCTTTTGGTCCATTTCTGTAGTCCATGTTATTTCAGCAAAACAGGTTGTAATCGCTAAAAGAATGTATGAAACATATATTTTTTTCATGGAATAATGTAATAGATGTTTCTACCAACTAAGTTCTAGTAACTAGTAAATCATTTTTTTATTTTTTACGGTAACACTTTTGACCTCCACTGGTGTTACATAAACGTGAAAAGCCTAGAAACCTTAAAAAAAGCAGATTTTGCGAAGATTTACAAGAAGTACGCGCCTATGGTTTATAGACGTTGCCTGCAACTCCTTCGCGACGATGCAGAGGCGAGTGACCTCATGCAAGACGTTTTTGTGCGGATTTATTCTGCTATGGATCGCCTTGATGTGGAATCGCCTAGCAGTCTTTTGTGGAATACGGCAACCCGGCTTTGCCTGAACCGTATTCGCGACAAGCGCCGTCGTGGATTGGATGTGGATTCTTCTAGCCTGCTTTTGAACATCGCCTGTGCCGAAGATGAACAGGATGATTACGAAGCGAAAAGCAAGCTGGCAAAGCTCTTTTCGAAAGAACCGGAATCGAGCCGAACCATGGCGGTTTTGCATTTTGTCGATGGTATGACGCTCGAAGAGACTGCCCACGAAGTGGGCTTGTCGGTAAGCGGTGTGCGTAAGCGTTTGCGCGGTTTACAGGCCAAAGTTAAAACTCTGGAGGTAAAGTGATGATTCCCGATTGGAAATTAGAACGATTCCTGACTGGCGATTTGCCGGAAAAAGAAATGAATGAAATTCGCGAGCTCGAAGCGACTGATGCGATGCTTGCCCAGCGCGTGAAAATGCTCCGCGAAGATAACAAGGCGATTTTGAACAAGTTGCCGTTCGAAATGCTGGCTGCAAAAATTGATGCGGTGGATGCAGGAACTGTGACAGAAACTGCGGTGGCCGCGAATCTTGGCTCCGCAAAGGAAAATGCCGGAAATGCCGAAAAAAATGCGCCGCGCTTTAGTATCATGAAATTTGCTGCCGCTGCGGTATTTGTGTTGGCGGTTGCTTTGGTAGCGTTTTTGGCCCAGCGCGAAACTTCCATGATGAACGAACGCGTGGGTAGCGATGTTGCTGCTGTTGGTGGCCCGCAAAACACGCAGGTCGCTCTTGTTGAAACGCAGTCGGATACGCGAATCAAGGGCATGGACGCCCGCATGGAAGTTTGGAAAAAGACTCCGGCGGGAATTGTCCAACTGAACGATCTTGATTCTGTTGGCGAGGGTGATGAAATTCAATTGCGCTATTCCGTTCCAGAAAAATGCTTTGGTCTCCTTTTTAGCATGGACGGAAATGGCGCGTTGACCCTCCACATGGGCAATGGCGAAAAGGCTATTGAACTTGCTCCTGGCAAAATGAATTCGCTTCCGTTTGCATACAAACTGGACGATGCTCCTTACTTTGAAAAATTCTTCTTTGTGACTTCACCAAAGGAATTTGCTGTTGAAGAAAAAGATGTCGATAAGTTGCTCAAGAGAAGCGACGTGAAAGTGATTAGTTTTACTCTCAAGAAGGCGGGTAAGTAATGTTTATGATTTCGAATAAGACTTTTGGGGTGTTGTCTGGTTTGTCTTTTGCGCTGTTTTTTGTTTTGCTTTTGTTGGCTTCTAATGCCAATGCAGCGACAGAATCTGGGCGTATTAACCGTTATGTGGTTGCGGTGAGTGCAAATAATGGTGGTAAGGGTCGCCCGATGTTGCGTTATGCAGAAAGTGATGCTCGCTCTTTTGCAAAAGTGCTCAAGGAAATGGGTGGCGTGCTGCCGCAGAATGTGATTCTTGTGCAGGAACCGTCTGTGGTTGCTTTGCAAAAGGAATTCGCAAATCTCGATGCGAAAATTTTGCAAGACAAGGCGTCTAACGGTCGCGACGAAGTGCTCGTTTATTACAGCGGCCATGCCGACGAAAAGGGCCTCCGCTTGGGCGAAGAAACTTATGCTTGGAAGGACTTGCGCAACCGCATTGACGCACTCAGTGCCGATGTAAAAATTGCCGTGATTGATGCTTGTGGTTCTGGTGCAATTACCCGCGTGAAGGGCGGTAAGGCGGTGCCTGCGTTCATGGTGGACCAGAGCAGCGATATGAAGGGCTACGCTTTTATCACGAGCAGCACCCAAGATGAATCTAGCCAAGAAAGCGACAAACTCAAGGGTTCGTTCTTTACGCATTCGCTTGTGAGTGGCCTCCGTGGTGCTGGCGACTTGAGCAGCGATGGAAAGGTAACTTTGTCCGAAGCATACCAGTTTGCATTTAACGAAACGCTCCAGAAAACGGAAACAACGCTGGGTGGCGCACAACACCCAAGCCGCGACATGAACCTAGCTGGTACGGGTGATGTGGTGATGACCGATTTGCGTGCAACAAGTGCCGGGCTTGACTTGGATGAAAGTGTATATGGACGCTTGTACATCCGCGATAATGCTGGTGAACTAGTGGCTGAACTCAACAAAAAACAAGGACATGCTATGAGCCTTGGGCTCCCTGCAGGGAATTACACGGTGAACCTGCAGCAGAATCTGGATTACATGGGAGCTTCGGTTGTGCTTTCGAACGGCAAACGTGAAAAGCTTTCGATTGGCAATTTCAAGAGTGTTGCTGCCGAGTTGACTGTGTTCCGCGGTGAAATTGGCGGCAATAGAAGTTGCCCGAATGGCGATACGATTGCTTGTTCGCTTGATTCTTTGGATTATCGTGGCCGATTCCGTACAACATTTAACTTAGTTGATGTTGATGATAAACCGCGCAAGGGGTTGCAATTGGGCTTTTTTGTCGCTCGCACGAAGGATTACATGTTGGGTACGCAGGTGAGCTTGTTTGCAAATATTGCTCAAAAGGAAATGCACGGCTTGCAGGCAACGACGATTGTGAATTTGGCTAAGGATCATTTTGAAGGCGCTCAACTTTCCTCTGTGGCAAACTATGCAGGCTCGTTTGATGGTGCGCAAGTGAGCTCGGCTGTGAACGTTGCGAAGGAAAAGTCTTCGGGGGCGCAGATTGGTATCGTGAACGTGGCTGTTGACACGCTTGATGGTTTGCAGGTCTCTGCGGGTGTCAACTATGCGAAAACTACGGATTTGCAAGTGACGGCTGGCGTGAATGTTGCTCAAGCAACAAAAACGCAGGTTGTTGCGGGTGTCAACTATGCGACAAAGTCTGGTATTCAGGTGGCTGCCGGTGTGAACGTAACTCACGTCAACGAACATTTGCAGGTGGGCGTTGTCAACTATGCTACGAATGAAAAGGGTCGCCAGTGGGGTATTATCAATATCTGCGCTCATTGCGAAAAATCCCCGGTGGGTATCGTCAATATCGTCGGTAACGGCGTGTGGAGCGCAACCCCCTACTTGAACGAAATGGGCGCGCTTGGTGGATCCTTTCATTTAGGTACTGCTTATTTCTATACGAATATCGAATGGGCGGCGTTCTTCAAGAAAGGGCATATCTTTAAGGAATTCGAAAAGTTCTATGAACACGGTGTGGGTATCGGTACCCAGTTCGGAAAGTATGGAAGCCATTGGGAACTGGAATACACGTTCTTCAATGTCTACGATAAATTTAGCGCGGATGAAGGCGATTGGAAGTCTGGATATCATCATCGTGGACGCGTAGGCTATGTCTATCAGGTTGTTCCGTTCTTTGGCATCTCGGTGGGCGGTACGCTGAACTTGACGAGTGAAGGCTATTTGAACAAGCTTTTCCTCAAGCCGCTGGGCGATTACCATGATGATGTCAGTTACAAGAATCACAAGGGTCGCTGGTGGCCAGGATTCTACGCAGGCCTTACCTTCGGTAGATTCTAATAAGTCAAAGGTTTACTTAACGCCATTAAGGCTATATAATACAAACTCGGGAATCCGTAGCATGATTTTTGCCGGATTCCTTTTTTTATTGATGTCTTTGAGTGAAATGTTGGGCCGTGCTTAAATGTTCAATAACCTAAAAAAGATAAATTTTGAATTATGTGGTAACACTTTTTGTACTTTAAGGTGTTCCATAGGGGTAAGGAATTGAGAACGTAATGAAATTTATGTTGAGAATTGTTGTTTCTGTTTTAATTGCGGTCGCATTTACGGCGGCTCGCGATAGCATTGTCTTTAATGGAATTGTTCAAGACGCGTCTTTTGAAGCTCACGAAAAGCTAAATGTCGAAATTCTTGAAACAGGTGAGGCTTTGCAGACAACTGTAGGTACGCCGTTTAGCGTGGTTTTGCCAGAAGATACGCTTTGGAACGTTTGCGTCACGAATTCTGATACGGCGGGGGCCGAAAAAGAAAAATGCTATGAGTTGATTTATCTCGGTAGCGACAGCACGTTCAGCATGACGCTTGGTCCAGAAAGCGTTGTCTCAAGTGAAAACAATGGTGGGGAGGGCTCTCCCCTCGCGTCCGCCGCGCAGGCGGCTCCCGCTACCCCTTCTAGCGGGGACACCCCGCAACGCCCCGATGTAGAATCTGCACGGGACAGCGCGAAAAGTGTCGACGTCGATGCGCTCCTGGCTGCGGGAAATACGAATTCCAAAATTACGGAACTCAAGAAAGTCGTGGTGCAGTTGCGCCGTCGTCCGAAGCGCAAGCCGGGCGAATCCGTGGTGAGCGCAAAATCCATCAAGCGCATGCCGGGCCTTGCCGAAGCTGACGTGATTAAGAGCATCCAGGCGCTCCCGGGCGTTGTCGCCAGTTCCGATTTCAGTTCCAAGATTTACGTGCGCGGCGGTGCTGCCGACCAGAACTTATTCTTGTTCGACAATGCGGTCGTTTATTCTCCGGTGCATTTTTTTGGGCTTTTCAGTACGTTCCTTGTCGAAGGTATTGACGATGTGCAGTTCTACAAGAGCGGTTTCCCGGCGCAGTATGGCAATCGTTTGAGTTCTGTGCTTAAGATGGACGGTCGCGCTGGCGGTCAAGATTCTGTGGAAGAATGGTTCAGCAAGTCTAGCGTTAAAATCAGTACGTTCGCAGCGCAACTTCATACTGAAGGCCATAAGGGGCCGGCGCGTTGGGTACTTGCGGGGCGCACGACTTACATTGGCTACATTCTTGATTTGTGCAATGCCATTGGGCTTTTGGACCTTGAGCTCGATTATGAATTTACGGACTTGCAGGGTACATTTATGTACGACTTTTCTAAAGATACCCGACTCAAGTTCAGCTATTACATTGGCAAGGACCGCTTGGAATTTGACCCGCTTTACATGGACTGGGGAAACATTGCGATTCCGCTTGGATTCTACCACCGCATCAATGGCGATTGGGATTACAATGCAACGCTCGCTTACAGCAAATTCTACCAGACTATGAAGGTAAGCGACCTCATGTCCATTGAAATGTTCCTCTATACATTTGCCGGTAAGCAGTGGTTGAATTATCGTGGTATCGACAATCATACAGTTACGATGGGCTACGAACTAGAATATGATTATGAACGTTATCAAGAAGCGATGGCTTCGATAAGCATTAAGGATATTCAAAAAACGTTCCATCATGTCGCTTATGTGCAAGATGCATGGAAAATAAATCCCGATTACTTGTTGCAATATGGTTTGCGTTTCAATTATCAAACGGCTGCGAAACATTTTGGTGTGGAACCGCGCGCATCGTTGAACATCAATCTTGATGATACAAAGTCGCTGGAACTTTACGGCGGTTACTACTTGCAATACTTGAATTCGATTGTCTATACAGACCAAGAAACGTTGAACGAATTTTATTACCCGGCAACGACAACAACTAAGGGAAAACAGACAAAACCGTCTTCGTCATGGCTCTTTGCTGCGGAATACAGCCAACGCGATCTCTTTGAAGGCTACGATTTTACAGCGGGCGTTTATTACAAAACGCAAAATGATTTGAACACGTTTAAGGCAGTTCTTGACAGTAATGAAGAAACGGCGTCGGATGATTTTGTAGTTGCAGATGGCTTTGGTACGGCTGAAGGCTATTCCCTTGGTTACGAGCTATCGCTCCGTAAAGATAAAGGTTGGTGGTTTGGCGGAATCAACTGGAGCCAAAGTCTTAGCGTTGCACGAACAAATGATGGAACCAAGGCTTATTACCCGAGTTGGCACCAGCCGTACGCATTAAAGCTGGACTTGGGAATTAATTGGAAGGGCGGTGATGATGCTCTTTGGAGACACAAGAAAAAAGGGCGCTATTTCCGTTCGTCGCTTGCGCTAAAGTATTCGTCCGGCATGCCGATCAGTGAATACAAAGGATATTACATTTCGCAAGATGTGGGACACCAGAGATATTCAGATGAAGTTGTCGTGCTTCCGGGAAGCCGTAATGCGGGCCGCCAAACAGATTACTTCCGTGTGGACCTGAAAGCTATTGATATTGGCCGTGAAGGCAAATGGAATTTTAGTTGGACGATTATCAACTTGACCAATCACGACAACATGTTCTATACCTTCTACGATACGCGTAAGAATCCCCCGAAGAAAACAGAAATTTCTCAGTTCCCCTTTTTACCGATTATGCTGAATTATGAATACTATTTCTAGACGAAAGAAAGAATGTGTCATCCTGAGCGAAGTCCACAAGGACGTAGTCGAAGGATCCTGTGCCTTTTTATTGTGCATCTTGGCGATGCTTTTAGTCGCTTGCGATTTTCATGGCCCGTGGGAATATTATCCCGAAGAACGTGAAGTTTACACGGGTATCTACACTTACGGCTTTATAGTCGCAAATGAAAGACCGGAGGTTTGCTTCTCGAAAGTCTATGAACTTGATGAAACGACGGCAGAAAACTTTGCATTTTACAAAAACGCCAAGGTGACTATGAAAGGCCGCTTTGGAGGCGAATTTGGTAAAGGTGAAGAACGAACAATTTCGCTTACCCCATATACCAACAATCCGGGATGTTTTTATTCGCCGAACTCTGGGTATTTAGTTAGCGATTCTGGTGTTGGCTCTTATTATTCAGTTAGTTATTCCTTTGGCGGTGTGCAAAAAATTGCTTTTACGGGCATCGTCGGCGAAACATACACGCTCGAAGCAACATTTGAATGGGATAGCGCGGGCCATAATGTAGAATCGACGTATAGAGCTAAAGCGACTATTCCAAACCCTGTGAAAGTCAAGGGGTTCAATATCCCCAAGCAAGATGGAAGTTTTGAATGGGTGGAGTATAGCGATGACAAAGTTGTAGAAATGGATTTCTTGGAATACCCGATGGATATGGAATTTGTGAGGGCGGCGTTAGACTATGACCATTCTACTCGTGGTGTTTTATCCATAATGAATTACGGTTCCAAGAACGGAGAGGCTACGAATACAACCGTCAATAAAATGTTTGAAGGTTTTACCTCTGAAGACGAAGATGGCTACCGCGGAATTGCGATGCACGATCCTTTGGAAACGCAGCAGAATCTCGGGTATGCCGCAAACTATATAATTGGTGGTATCAAAAATTTGGATACTCTTCACCTGACGAATATGATGCTGCCTGTGGGACAATTTTCTGTAGATCTTTATTCGACGGATGAAGCCTATATTGATTATGTGAATAAGGTAAAACAGTCTGTTTCTGATTCACGTGTTGTTCCTGAATCTAATATCGAAAATGGAATGGGCGTGTTTACAGGAATGGCGCGTACAACAGTGTCTATGAAAGTGAACTCTGAAAAATGGGTGAGCATGGAACGCATTGCGAATAGACATTGTAAAAATGAAGATGGCGATAATTCAAAGGGCTGGGACTCAAAAGGATGTAGGCTTTATTTAGATGCTTATTGTGCTGGGGACGGTCCTTCGAGCGATTTGGAATCGGCTAATGATTATGCGTATACGCGTTACGGAGGGAGCAACCTCTATTATCGTAAGGATAATGAAACTTGCTACCCATCTCTTGTAAAGGCTGCGATGATGCAAGCAAACGAAGAACATTGGGAAGTTGAAAAATGGAGCAAGTATTTGCCGGATTCTATCAGTGCTGAGAAAAAATCAATGGCTTATGCCGATGGGCTAAAACGCTATTGCGTTGCTAGCAATTTTAAAGACAACGATATTGCGAAATGCTCCAATTTAAAATCTAGATGCTTGGATAGTTTGTCTAAAAATGATTGTAATTCCTATCTGTGGCTGTGGTGCTCTGATCGCAATTGGAATTACGAGAAGTATCCGCAATGTGGTCCTGCTATGGTGAGCCGCTATGTTGTGGATGATTTGAAATCAACTATTTGGGAAAAAGAAGTTAAAAAATGGTGCGAAGATCCTTGCAATGAAGAATATGCTGTTTGCGAAAATTTAGGCTATAAGCGTGAAGGTGGTAAAGAATATGTTTGTGGTCGATAAATATTGAAATTTATCAAACAGGAGCTAATGGTCATGTTGTATTTTAAAAAGGTTTATTTGAAAGAAAATTAAATTTTCAATTTTGTGGTGACAAATTTTAATAGCTTAGGTGTTACATAGGTGAATATGAAAAAGAAACTTATTTTTATTTTGATATCAGCCTTTTTGGCGGTGAATGCTTTTGCGGATTACGAGTCCGAAATTCGCGACTTGAAGATGCAAAAGGAAAAGCTGAATTCCGAGATTCAAACGCTGAATGCAAAAATTTCAGCGACGGATTCGATGCTCCGTGCCGATGTTTCGCGCCATAAGGTGCTTGAACAGCGCTATAAGGCGGATTCGGAACGTCGACGTGCAGAAATTGACACGCTAAATGCGAAAATTCGTAAAGCGGCTGCAAGCCTCCAGCAAGAGCGAAACAAGCAAGCTCGTGCAAAAAATCGCAGTGAAAATGTGTCGGCTAAGCGTCGCGCTTTGCGTTTGGAACTTGCAAAAATCAGCAAAAAGCTGGAATCGCAAATCGCACAGACGCTTCCCTGGGAACGCGAAAGCAGGCTCGATCGCGCTAAGTCGCTCACTCGTGAAATCGAAAGCTGCAACGCCTCCGAAGAAGAAGCTTTTTCTCGCCTCAAGTCTTTGCTGAATGAAGAAATCAAGTTCGGTGACGAAGTTGCGATTGTCAATAGCCCTTTGACGCGCGAGGATGGCGAAATCGTGAATGCTTCAATTCTTCGCATTGGTAACCAGTGGATGGTTTATGTCGATGAAAATGGTTCTGTTTATGGTCGCTTGGAACGCAAAATCGAAAACGGTAATGTCGTGTACGAATGGAACGAAAATTTGAATCTGGAGGAACGCGCTGCTGTAAAGCTTGCGATTGATGTGAAGCAGGCGAAAAAGCCGCCTCAGATTGTGAACCTGCCGGTAAGCCTTTCTGTCGTGGGAGGGGGTAAGTAATGAGATTTTTGCAATCAACAGCCGTCATCCTTATGCTCGCGTCCTCAGCCTTTGCTTGGCCATGGTCGAGCGATAAGAAAAACGCAGAAGACGAAGCCCGCATCAAGGATTCTTTGTTGCAAGTCGAAGTGCGCAATTTGCAACGCGAAGTCGAAACGCTCACCCGCATCCGTATGCAAAAAGCGGATTCCCTCGAAAAACTCGATGCCAAGCACTGGAGCAACCGTTATGCAGAATCGCAGTTGACGGAAGAACACCAAAACGAAACGCGCGAACTCGATGGCCGCTATTCCAAGCTTTCGACGGATCTTGGCCGCATCACTGAAGAAGCGATGTCGAGCAAGAGCGTTACCGAAGAAGCCGAAGAAAAATCCAAGAGCGAAGAAATTGCTTTTGATGCGCTGAATACGCAAATTAAACTTTCGATTGAAAAAACGCTTGGCGATGTCGCTGGTGATTATCCGGTCGGAATGAATGCGCGCCTTTTGCGCCTGAAACAGGCAAATATTGAAGCCGACAAGAAAACGCCGAATACAATTGCAGCGGTGCAAGGATTCATGGACGATTTGCTGAAACGCCACGAAGTCACTTACACGCAATTCTACGGCAATGAAGTTTCGCAAGTGGGTTCTCGCCCGGATGTGAACGTGACCCGCATGCGTTTGGGAACGGTATTCTTGGGCGAAATCGCAAATGACAATGGCGATGTGCAAGCTTTGATGCGCTCGGGTGCTTTGCAAGGAAAGATCTTCGAATGGAATGCAAAACTCCCGACTGAAATTTCGCAGAATGTCAAGCTGGCGGTGACGCAGGCGGGCTCTGCTCCGGCGGCAAATGGTGTTGTTTCAATTCCCTTGGATGTGCTGCAGAATAAGGCTATCAAGAATTCGATTTCCGATGTCAAGGAACTGACTTGGACCGAACAATTCAAGGCGTTCTTCAAAAAAGGTGGCATCGTGATGTACCCGCTTATGTTTGTTGCAATCATCGCCTTGCTCTTGTTCCTTGAACGTTTTGTGATGCTTTCTTATCGTGGCAGAATCGGTCGCCGATTCTCTAAGCAAATGAATGAACTTGTCGTAGAAAAGAAGTTCGAAGATGCTGCTAATCTTTGCCTTCAAAAAGAAACGAGCCTTTCGAGAGTGCTGTTTGCTGTGCTCAACAAGGCTAAGGATTCGCGCGAAAATGCAGAACGCTCTTTGAACGAGGCGCTTCTCCGTGAACAGCCGAAACTCGAACGCCGCATGGGCTTGTTAGCCGCCATGGGGACGATCGCTCCGTTGCTTGGTTTGTTGGGTACGGTGACGGGTATTATCACGCTCTTTACCGTGATTACCGAAGTCGGAACGAATGATGCTCGCGTGCTTGCTGGCGGTATTTCCGAAGCGCTTGTCACGACGGAAATGGGCCTTGTCATTGCAATCCCTGTGATGATTTTGCACGGCCTCTTGAGTGAAAAAATCGAAAAGATCACTAGCGAACTCTATGTACAAAGTACTTGGCTCTTGAATCAAGTCTTCGGGAAGGAAAGTAAGTAAAATACGTCATTGCGAGCCATAGGCGAAGCAATCTTATCTGAATGATTTATGACTGATTTTCATTACATATTCATAGAATCCTTGCGGAACACTTACGAAGCGGGTGGGGTGGTGATGCTCCCCATTCTCTTGGCGGGTGTCGTTGGGTTCTACTTCCTTTTTGCGAGCTGGTTACGCATCGGTGGCGATTTTTTCAGACAAGATATTGCCAAAGTTGTAAAGCGATTGCAAAAAGATTTGTCCGGGAAAGCTTCTGCGTTTGGAAATGTTTCTGGCAGCGAATCTTCTGAACAGCGCGAAACGATTGCGCTGACGAGACTTCGCAAACGCGGTGGATTCCTTTCACGAGAACTTTCGTATGCGCTAGAAATTGCGCAAAAGGATTTGCAAAGTTTTCGCGACTACATGCAAGTCCGTATGATGAAAAGCGTGCGCTACATGGAACAAGGGAACCACATTGTTGCAGTGATGGCTTCGGCTGCTCCGCTGTTGGGCTTGCTTGGAACGGTGACGGGAATGGTTTCGACTTTTGAAGTGATTACGCTATACGGTAACCAGAATCCCGTGCTGATGGCGGACGGAATTTCGGAAGCGCTGATTTCGACGCAGAGTGGGCTTTTGATTGCGTTCCCGCTCACGCTCTTGAAACAGCGTCTGGACGAACGCATCGAAATTTTGACACATGAAATGGAACTTGGCGCCACTGTGATTGATAATTATTTTGTGTCTAAAGGTTAAACGGAGAAAATTAGCACGTCATTGCAAACTGAAGGCTGCGACTTAACGTAGCTACGTCATTGCGAGCGTAGCGAAGCAATCTAAGGATTTATTATGAATTTTAACTTACCGAGAAGAAAACAGAAAGATATGGGCATCGAGATGGGCCCGCTCATGGACATCGTGTTCATCCTCCTCATCTTTTTTGTGGTGACGTCGTCATTCACTCGCGAAACGGGCGTGGATGTGACAAAACCACAGGCGCAATCGGCAAGTCAACTTGAAAAGGAAAACTTGCTCATCGCCATCACTCGCGAAGGAACAATTCACATGAACGAACGCCAGGTGGATTTGGCGAGCTTGCAGGACATCTTGAAGCAATCGCTCGCGAAAGCGCCCGACCGCGAAGCCGTCGTGATTGCCGACAAAGAAGCTGAAACCGGCGTACTCGTTCAAGTGATTGACATGTGCAATCTAGCGGGGGTAAAGAAAGTCTCCATCGCCGCCCAAGCCGAGTAAACGTGATTGATGTGGAACGGGCTTTCAAAAAGTAATTGCGTCATTCTGAGGCCCGTAGGGACGAAGAATCCAGTTAAGTCTTGTATTTGAGTGAATAATGCAAAAGTTTATAAAAAAGTTTTTAAAGCGTTTTACGATTCTCCTTGCGGCAATACTCGCAAGTGTGATTCTCGTTTTTTCCGTGACGATGGCGAACTTGTTCTTGAACGGCAAAGTCTTTCACGAACGCAAATTCGTCAAGACCGAAGTCTCCGTGAAGAAAATCGAAGACGTCGAAAAGAAAGTCGAGAAAAAGCACACGGCCCGCAAACCGAACCGTCAAAAGTCGAATTCGCGTTCGCCCAAAGCGGGCCCGCGTTTTGCGATGAACCTTGGCGTTGCTTCGGGAACAGCAGGTGCTGCGATTAGCGATGAACTTGTGGCCGATTTCCGTGGCGGAGCGATGTCTACCGGAAAGGGCGATGTCGATAAAAAGCCGGAATGCCGCTCTATTGCAAATTTCCAGGTGCCGCCGCAAATTCGTGACCGTGAAATTGATGCGATGCTACGCCTGAGCTTTTGCGTTGACGTTGGTGGCCGCGCTTACGATATCAAAGTGATTGAAGAATCTCCGGTAGGCTCGGGGCTTGCACAAGCGGGGAAGGATGCTATCGCTCGCATGACGTTTGCTCCCGCCGAAAAAGATGGCAAGGCGGTCGCCTTCTGCGGAATGGAACAACCCTTCGAAGTGAAATTTAGGGATTAGTAGTTAGTAGGAAGTAGGCGGTAGGAAGTAGGCGGTAGGAAGTAGAATGTGTATTCTAGAAGGTGATGTTTCGTATCATTCCCGCGAAGGCGAAAATCTCCTTTTCAGACTCGCAAGAGGAAATGCTCGTTCTGGGACGGGCATGACAAATAAGGAAAATTTTATGAGCATAAATAAGTTTGTGAATGTTATTTGTAAATTGCGGAAGTTTTCGAATCACTGTCTACTTCCTACTTCCTACTGTCTACTCATTTCCCTTTTCCTCGCGCTTCCTGCATTTTCTGCGCAATCGTCTTTTGACTTGATGGAACGCGCGAACGCTCTTTATCGCAGTGGAAAATTCAAGCAGGCCATCCTTTTGTACCGCAAGGCCGAAGACCGCGGCGCCGATCCCGTTGCCGTGAGTTTCAACATTGCCAATAGCTATTACCAAATGGACAAATATCCCGAAGCTGCCGCCGCCTACCGCAAGGCTGTGGACTATTCCGAAGGCAATTTTGCACCCGCACTTTTCAATATGGCGAGCGTCTACTTCCGCTTAAAGCAGTTCCCGGAATGCA
>JAEEGJ010008097.1_pt1 | contig 29285 bp, 20 predicted proteins | sample 8958761 | NCBI WGS metagenome assembly JAEEGJ01 (sample SAMN16246546, study PRJNA631951) | gut metagenome | biome: gut microbiome; feature: rumen; material: RS-attached | host: Bos | place: Iran: Karaj | collected 2018-10
GTTCGCTTTCACACTTCTGAATAATCTCAAAGATTTTCAGGGTTGCATTGTTGTTTGATTGTCAAGGTTCTGTGTTGCTCCGTTTTCGTCGCAACGGTGATATATTAGCACTCGTTACGGTTTTCGTCAAGCATTATTTTTTCTTTTTTTAAAGAAGTTTTTCAAACCAAACTTACTTTAATTACAGAAAAATTCCACCGTCGCGCGGTGGAATTCTAATTTACCATTATTTAAGCCCAATGTCAACAGATTTGAGCCACTTTTTTGACAAAAATTCAAGGAATTATTTAAGCACGGTTTTAAGCGTAAATTCATTGCCCGACGCCTTCACCTCAGCCAGTGCTCCGCTGACTATCGGAATCCTGGGCGACAGGTGCCCCAAATCGATATCAAGCACTATCGGTACACCGTATTTCTCCAATATTCCTATGGCCGCATCTCGACAGGTAAACCCGCCGAAGTCATCATAATAATGAAGCGGTCTTCCTATTAAAAAGCCCTTCACATATTTAAACCACCCGGCCTGCTCCATCTGCCACAATGCGCGTCTCACACTCATCGGATTCAAATCGCACGACTCGAGGAACCAGATAATCCCGTCCTCACGATAGCGCTCACAGAACTCCGCCACCCTATCAAACCGCGTACCGCACAGAGTTACCAGGCAATCCGTGCACCCGCCTATCAATCTTCCTGCAAAAGAAACCGTCTCTCCCCCCACAATCGTCTGCTCATAAGGCATATTAATATTATAAGGAGCAAGATAATCCGGTGTAACCCCATCCGGAACCTCCTCCGCATGTGTCCGGTCTTCCCAACCGTCATAATTCTTAAACTCCAACCGCTCTCCCTTAAGCAATGCCCACGTATCCTCAACACAGGCATGCCAGGGTCTCATACCGAAAGGCTTAATCCCGGGCCCGTAAATCGCCGCCGTATCACACAATGTCGGCAAAAGAAAGGTCAGATTCGTATTGTCCGAATATCCGCTATACCACTTGGCACGAGCACGCTTGATTCTCTCAAAATCCACAAAGGGCAAATCCTCGCACATAAGCTCACCGCCGCCACACGAAATAATCGCGTCAACATTCCTATTAATAAAGAAGTCATTAATCTCTTCGGCGCATTTCTCAGGCGTATTGCTTTTGCCAATACCCAAAGCCACGCGACAGTTGGGGCCCTCAACAACGCTGTAGCCCATAGACTCAAGTCTTTCAATCGCCGAATCTAACTGCGCCAAGTCCTCAACTCTGGCACAACCGAAAGAAGGCGCTATCAACCCGATTCGTCCATTTTCCGGTAAAAACTCAGGATATCTCATATAACCCCCTATTAAAACGCAAGCCGCTGCATCCCCTGCAACGGCTCACTGAATCTTTACATTCCTATATACTTCCAAATATCAATCGCCGCAAGCGTATGGCTGAACTTGGCCACAATCGCATACATGTAATTGTACTCGTACAAGAACTTCATAATCGGATTGGCCTGCACGCAGTCAAAGATACACTTGGCAAAAGCACCCTGATCGAATACCATAACCACGCAATAAACCGTCCAGGTCACGATAATAACTTCGCAAATAACCACAGGAACGCTCAAAAGCTTATTCACGGCGCTCACGCCCGGAAGCTTCGCAATAATCTTAAGTGTCGTAAAGAACAGGCTCAAGATTCTGTAAATCGTAATCATCAGGAACAGTAACAACAGCGTCACTATAAAGATAACCCTGTCCTGATCGATATACTTCCTGATTGCAAATCCAATCAAAAGCACTACAACCGCCGCAATAATTGCCGACACGAAAGAACACAGTTCCTTAACCGCACCGCGCTTAAAGCCCACGATAATCTTGATTACCAGAAAAAGCACAAGCACAAAAAACGGCACATTCACCAAAAACCAATTACTATCCATAGTCATATCCTCCCTCTATCCTAACGAAGCTCCACAGCATCGATAGTATCTTCGGTAACCACCGTATATTTATATGAAGCTTTATCCGGCACCAGCAAAAGAACGGGTTTCGAATACTCTCCCTCGAACTTAAGCTTGCCCGCATACGTCCCCACATAAATCGATGTATCTCCGTACAATACCACACAACCGTTACCGAAAGTCACATTGGAATAGTCGAAGTCAAACGCTTTCTCGCAAGTCTTCTTGCCTTCCTTGTCATACACTTCCAGCCTGTACTTGGATCCATTCGCCTGATTGCTGTAAATAGCAGCAAAAGCATCTGTTCCGGCAAAAACCGACAGCACTTCATCATTGATAAACATTTCCGAAACGCTCACCGGCTTGTGTGCGCCTGCGAATACACTTATGCGCGCATCCGAAATTGCCACAGCGGTCTCTGTATCCAGAAATTCCACATACGGAATCATTTCACCCGTATAGTTAAATCCGCTGACATAATTGTCAATACTGTTCTGACCCACCGGCCCGAAGTTATAGAAAGCTACACTGCTCTTCAAATCATTACAATCGATGTAATAATATGACACGCATATCATCTCAGCATCCGGCGACAAATCAATGTCTATCGGGTATCCGCTCTTCTCCATTGTGGTGCGGAAATACGCCACAACGGTACCGTTGGAATCATAAAGATAAATCCAAGTTACATCCAAGTCCTCGAGCACAGCCGCAACATAGCCGTTGGCGGAAACCGTTATCTTACGAACCGGCTTGTCAGTGTCGACTACGCCTGTCTCCCCGGACGAACTCTGCAGGTAAATCCTGCTGCCGCCATAATCGGCAAAAGCAGCCATTCCGCCGCTCACAGCAATCATCGGATTCTGCATATCGAAAGTCTGGTTCCAGAGCAGCTTCCCTGTCCCATCCATCGCACTCGCACCATCCTTACTGAACGTGAGCACACTTCCCGCGAATTCCAGAATCTTCGTACCGTCAACATTATCGCGCTTGATACTGGACCCGATTTCAATGGAGTCAAATATTCTGCTTCTTTCGTATATAAAGTAACCTATCAGCACCGACGCCAAAAGAACGGTTATCAGACCAATCGCATATACCCTCGCAAGCTTATGCTTACGTATCTTCTTCTTGGCCTCAACATCAACCGGAGGAACATTCCTCGCGCCGGGAAACTGAATCGTGTTGGAATTCTGTCCCATCAAAAATCTTCCCTTTTACTGCCCGGATTAAACGAACTTATAAACTGTCTTGGACGCATACTTGTCGGCGCCGCCGAATACACATGAAGGGAAATTCGGCTTGTTGACGCTGTCGGGGAAGAACTGAGTCTCAAGGCAGAGACCCATGCGCTTTGAATACTTGGCGCCGCCCTTACCTGTCTGAGGTGCGATAGCGTTGCCCGCATAGAACTGTACGCCGGGAAGGTCTGAGTAAACCTCCATCACGCGTCCGGATTCTTTGTCCTCGACTATAGCAATCTTTCTGACAGTCTTATCATATCCGTCGATTACAAAGTTATGATCGTATCCGCCGGTCATAACAAGCTGGTCAAACTTCGTATCAATATCATCGGCGATTCTGCGACCCTTGGTAAAGTCCATAACCGTGTCGGCTACCGAAGCAATCTCGCCTGTAGGGATAGCACCGGGCACGATAGGTGTGTAGCATGAAGCGTTAAGAGTAAGCACATCATCAATAATCAACTTACCGCAATCATGTCCCGAAAGATTGAAATAGGAATGATTGGTAGGGTTGATAATGGTCTTCTTGTCGCTCTCGCCGGTATATTCAAGAACAATTTCGTTGTCCTCTGTAAGCGTATAAGTAATCGTGAACTTCTTGTTGCCGGGGAAGCCCATATCCATATCGTTCATGGCCAAAGAAAACTTCACGCCGTTCTCCACTTCCTCGTAATCCCATACTCTCTTATGGCTTCCGAGAGCATAGTCGCTGTGAAGGTTGTTGGGGCCGTCGTTAACGGCTGCCTTGTACTCAACACCGTCAATCTTGAATGAAGCGCCGCCGATTCTGTTGGCACTGGGTGCAATAACCGCGCCAAAGAAACTTGCATTCACTTCATAAGAAGCAACATCGTCAAATCCGAGAACCACATCCTTAACCGCCCCGTTTTTGTCGGGTACAAAAAGCTTGGTAAGAATTGCGCCGTAGTTAATAACCTCAGCGCTCATTCCCTTAGAATTCTTAAGCTCGAAAGCATATACTTCCTCGCCCTTTTTGGTAGTACCGAAAAGTCTTTTGCTCATATTCCTAGTCTCCCTAATAATATTTATAATTCCACGCGTCCCTCAAGTGCGCGAAGTAAAGTCACTTCGTCAATGTATTCAAGGTCGCCGCCCACGGGAACGCCGCTGGCAATCCTTGATACCTTAATACCTGTAGGCTTGATAAGCTTGCTGATGTACATGGCAGTTGTCTCGCCCTCAAGGCTTGAATTGGTAGCGATAATAACCTCCTTAACATCTCCCTCAAGGCGCTTTATAAGCTCCTTAAGCTTAATGTCATTGGGCCCGATACCAAGCATCGGCGAAATCGCACCGTGAAGCACATGATACACTCCTTCGTATCGACCCGTCTTTTCGTAAGCTGCCAGGTCACGCGGAGTCTCCACCACCATAATCACAGACTTATCCCTCTTCGGGTTCTTGCAAATAGGACAAATCTCAGAGTCGGTCAGAGTATAACAGCAACTGCAGTAACGCACGTTCTTACGCGCATTGACCATCGCCCCCGCAATCCTCTCAACCTTCTCCTCCGGCAATCCTATCAAATGAAAAGCAAGCCTTTGGGCAGACTTGCTCCCTATTCCCGGAAGGGATGAAAGTTCCTCTATAAGCTTGTTAACCTCGCCCCCGTAAAGATTCATTAAAATCCGAATCCTCCGAGTCCGCCTGTCATCTTGCCCATAAGCTCTGAACTTGCGTCGTCAGCCTGCTTAAGAGCCTCATTAACAGCCGCAACAATAAGATCCTGAAGCATTTCTACATCATCGGGATCCACAACTTCCTTGTCAATAATAACTTCCTTAACTTCCTTCTTACCTGTAACGGTAACGCTTACAGCACCGCCGCCGGCCTTGGCTGTAAACTCCTTGGTCTCCATTTCTTTCTGGCTTTCTTCCATCTGACGCTGCATGCGCTGAGCTTGCTTCATCAAATTATTCATATTACCGGGCATACCGCCGGGAAATCCGCCTCTCTTTGCCATTTTAATAGTCCTCCTTAAATCTTATGTGCGGCCAAAGAAACCCTGCCGCCTCAATATATAATTAATCCTCTTCAACTACCGTCATTCCAAACATCTTCGTAAGGTCCGGATAGTCAGTTTCATAATGTACTTCATCCTCGGCAAGAACCGTCTTAATCGAGATTTCCTTGCCTACTATCTGCTCTATGGTGTTCTTAAGGTCCTGCAGATTCTGCTCGGCATGAGCCTTGGTGGTATCCTCGGCACACTCAAAATGCGCTCTGCACGCTTCCTTGGAGAACACCAAAAGAAGCTCTCCCTCTGCACCAAGTGAAGGCTTGGCGTTCTTGGCAAACATTCTGTGGGAGATATCCACAGCGCCGAGAATCTTACGCCAGTTTTCCACAACTGCCTTAATATCATCGGGTACAGACTTGGGAAGTGCCGCGGGCTTGGGCTTAGGCTTACCGTCCGCCACATCGCCTGATGCAGCACCTGCCTGCGCAGCTCCTGCGCCGACTCCACTCATTATAACACCGTTTTCAAGTTTGTCTTCAATACTTGCAATCCTAGGAATAACCGAATCAGCCGTAGCCTCGGTCTCCGGCTTGCAAAGCTTAACAACCGCAATCTCCGTAAGCACACGCTTATTGGATGCATATCTTATCTGATTGGTAAGCTCACTAAACACACGAATATATCTGATAATCGATTCCGTCGGAACGAGTCTTGCCTCATCAACGAGACGCTCCAACGCCTCACGGGACATATCGGCGATAATCGACATATCGTCCGAGGTCTTGGCAAGTAACAAATTGCGAAGGTACCAGGTCAAATCGCTTACAAACTGCGATATCTCGCGTCCTTCCATCACCGCGTCTTCCAAAAGCTTAATCGATGTATAAACATCACCCGCGATAATCGCGCGCACCATATTACTGTATACGGCACTATCAACTGCACCGAGCACATCGAGCACCATCTGATAGGTTAACTTCTTGCCGAAATTAAATGCCAGGCACTGATCCAACAAGCTCAAAGCGTCACGCATTGAACCATCCGCAGCCTTAGCAACATATCTCACCGCATCGCTCTCAGCCTCAAGACCCTCGATTCCGAGCAATTCCTCAATTCTGGCAGCAATGTCATCTACACTTATTCTTTTAAAATCGTACCGCTGGCAACGGGAAAGAATAGTGACCGGAAGCTTGTGAACTTCCGTTGTCGCAAGAATAAACACCACATATGACGGAGGCTCTTCCAATGTCTTAAGAAGCGCATTAAACGCGCCGATTGAAAGCATATGAACCTCGTCGATGATATATACCTTAAAACGGCCTTCCGTCGGCGGATACTGAACCTCCTCCACAATCTGGCGGATGTTGTCGACACCGTTATTGGAAGCCGCGTCAATCTCTACCACATTCATGCTCGAACCCGACTGAATCGCCTTGCAGGAAGCACACTCCATGCAAGGATCCTCGCCGTTACGGTTCTCACAGTTAATAGCCTTCGCAAAAAGCTTGGCCACCGAAGTCTTACCTGTTCCTCTCGTACCGCAAAAAAGATAGGCATGACCTATCCTGTCGGACTTAATCTGATTCTTAAGAGTCGTGACGATATGATCCTGACCCTTAACATCTTCAAACCTCGCCGGTCTGAACTTACGATACATTGCTGTATATGACATCGGTACCTCGCAGCTTAAAATACTATACTCAATAATTATATAATAAAGGGGGTAAAAATCAAGTTGAGGCATTCATATTGTCCGGGATTTGGTCTAAAGTATTGTATGGTGTTCCTATATGCGCCTAAATGTACTATAATCAAAAGAAAGGGATATTACCGAATATTCCAAATGTCACCCGGGGAGGTTATCGTATGCAAAAATTGCTTTTGGTGGACGACGACACAGAGGTATTGGCAGTTAACAAGAAGTATTTCGAGCAGGACGGATTCTTAATCCGCACCGCCGCATCGGCAGAAGACGCATACAGAGTACTCGGCGAGTTCAAGCCCGACTGCATTCTGTTAGACGTTATGATGCCCGGTACCGACGGATTTCAGGCTTGTGACAAGATTAAAAAATTGTCCGGTGGCGCGCCTGTTATTTTTCTGACCGGTCGCGTAAGCGAGGATGACAAGGTCGAAGGCCTCATGCTCGGCGCCGACGACTATATCGAGAAGCCCTACAGCCTTAAAGAACTTAAGGCTCGTGTTACCGTGCAGCTTCGTAAGAAGACCGCCAAGGCTCCGGAACAGAGCAATATTCTTTCAATCCCCCCTCTTAAGATCGACATTGTAGCCCACAAGGCTTTCCATAATGACACCGAAATCCCGCTCTCCAACCGTGAGTACGAGCTTCTTTACATGCTCGCGGGCAAAAAAAACAGCGTCGTAACCTTCGAGGAAATCGGCTCCGCTTTCTTTGGCGTATATTCCGAAGCAGACCGTCGTACCGTAATGGTTACCGCCAGCCGTATGCGTAAGAAATTGGAAGACTACACCGGTCTTGACAACATTGTCGAAACCGTTTATTCGAAAGGTTATATATTAAGGTCCAAATAATGGCACAGAAAACAACATTCCAAAATCCCGGGGTTGAATCCGATACAATCGAAACCCTCTCCAAAAAGCTCCTCAAGACCACGGCCAAGCTTTCCGCGGCCAACAAAGAGCTTTCCAAGACCAATAACGAGCTCGCCGAGTCCGAGCGCAAGCGCAAGGAAATGCTTGCGAACATCTCTCATGACCTCCGCGCTCCCATCACAGCCATCCGCAGCGCGCTCGATCTTCTTTCTACGCTCGAGAATCCTACCGCTGAGGACATCAAGAGCACCATAGGCCTCATGGACAGACGCGTGTCTACCCTCGAGAGCCTTATTCAGGATATGTATTTTCTGTTCTGCGTCGAGGACGAGACCCGTCCGCTTGACCTTGAAGACGTGGACCTGACCCCCTTTCTTGAGAGCTATTTCTACGACGCCATTATCGATTCCAGATACGATTCGCACGATATGCAGCTCGACATCCCCATGGATCTTAGCTGCCACGTGAACATAGACGTGCAGAAAACCATCCGCGTGCTTGACAACCTCTTCACCAACGCTGCCAAGTACTCAGGCGACGGCACCTCAATCACTTTAGGCTGCCGCCTTAATTCCGGCTCTGCCATCATTACCGTCTCCGACAACGGTCGCGGCATTCCCGCCGAGTCTCTCGCGCACATCTTCGACCGTACCTATACCGTCTCCAGTTCCCGCTCTCCCGGCTCTCCCACCGGCTCCGGCCTCGGCCTCGCCATCGTTAAAGCAGTAGTGGAAAAAGAAAACGGAACGGTTATATGTGAGAGCGAAGTGGGTAAGGGGTGCTCGTTTGTAATTACATTACCGATAATATGACAAAGCAAAACGCAGGTAATAGTTTTTAATTACCTGCGTTTTTATTACTTCCCAAATATCAAACTTTAACTTCTAATACCATTCAAGCACACATATAACGGGAAACAATTTATAAAGATTATCGACCTTAACTTAAACTTTTTATCCCCCATTCTATTTAACTTTCGTGCCACACCACAGAGATTACGATATCTGTTTTTAAATTCCTGTCGCTCCTGCTCATTCATGACAGCGTTGCGCTTTACCTCGCTCATTATCCGCATTGCATTTAAACATAACTCAAAGCAAGAACTAATATATCCTTTTGAAAGTAAATATTCTATCTCTTTTATGTGGGCAACAACTGCGTCAGAAGATTTAAATCTAACACCGCAGTGCATGATACTTCCATTATGAATTCTGTAGTTGAATAATTTAACATTAACACAAACAATCGATTTTACGCATGACATTATATCCGGCAATGCGTTATGATCTTCGTTAATCATTCCCTCTTTAAATCGATTATTCTTCCAAATTTTTCCGGAGTACAACTTGGATTGCGGAAATACTATTATATTGCAATTGGTCACATATTTCCAAAACGTTTCCTCTGAAATGACTTTGTACTCTTCTTTACCTATAATACGCTCCATCTCATGAGGATCCTTTATATTTGTACCATCATGGTCCATTAACAAATAATCCCCAATAGCAATATCCGCGCCTGTCTTTTCTATACCCGATAGCAGAGATTCAATGGCTTCTTTATAAAAAACGTCGTCGCTATCAGCAAAATAAATGTAGTCGCCCTTAGCGTTTTCAAGTCCTATGTTTCTGGCTCTTCCTACACCGCCATTTTCAACATGAAAAACCGTTATTCTCTCATCCTCTTGTGCATACTTATCACATATCAAAGCACTCGAATCGGAAGATCCATCATCAACCAACAATATTTCGAGATTCCTATATGTTTGATTGATTATACTGTTCAAACACTCCTCAAGATACTTTTCCGAATTATAGATTGGAATAATAACCGAAACCAGTTTCATATTCATCTTGTATGATTATTTAAAACAAATAATCATGCCTCCCTTTCTCTATGACTGCTGTACTAAATTATATGCAACTACTCTTAGAAGATTCTCGACAACCGCCCATATAATTCCAATTGACAAATCGCTCTCGTTAAGTATTCCTACCTTACTAAACCCTATATTATCTTATAGTATAATAATGCGTTCGGTCAATGCAGAAAAATGCATCAAGGCTTCCGGCATACCTAATTATCGTTTCTCTCTGCTACACAATTGTGCTATGATTATTGTATGAGTTCAGGACTGATTTCAATTATTATACCAATATATAATCGTGAAAATACTCTTGCCAAGTGCATCCAAAGCGCACTCGACCAAGAAGATGTATCTACCGAAATTATACTTATCGATGACGGTAGTACCGACAATTCTTCTCAAATATGCGACGACTTTTCCTCGCAATATTCCAATGTCAAAGTCATCCATCAAACAAATCATGGCTTGTCTCATGCCCGAAATGTCGGACTTAACAATTCTACCGGCGATTACATTTTCTTCTTAGACAGCGACGATTGTCTTATCACCAACACGTTGTCATTGTTAAAGAATCAACTTGAAACGGTCGAAGCTGACTATGTAATAGGCAATTTTGAGCAAGTAAACGACTCAAATGAATCCATTTCAAGCAACACTATTCCGAAAAGTATCAAGAATCAGCTTTTAAATCAAGAAGCTTTTTGGCATTATGCGGAAAATTCTAAATTATACTTTCTTTTTGTAACTGTCTGGGGCAAATTGTTTAAAAGAAAGATATGGGACTCAATTAGATTTCCTGCCGTCAGATACGCTGAGGATGAGTTTGTTCTTCCTCTTATTGTGTCGCAATGTAGCAAGATTTACGTGTCGGACTGCATTACTTACCGTCAGACTTTGTCCGAAGGCAGCCTCGTCCGAAGCCCCTATAATATTTTTAAATTGGCGGTTCCCGAATCGAAGCTTTCTACGGGAGAATACTTATTCAGCAGGGGCAACTATTCTTTTGCTTTAAAAAAGTTAGAATACGCTATCGGTGATACATGTTACGCTGCCGCATGTCTTCGCTACAAAGATGCAACCGCAGAATTCAAGAGGCTTTTTACTCTTTCGCGAAAGCTTTCTTTCAAATTGTTGCCTCACGTATCTTTTCAAAAAAAATTGAAACTTCTTTTGTATAGCTTTTTCCCTAACCAGTTTATTCTGCTTAGATATTTAAACTGGAAGTTTTTCATTAAGCCAAAAGAAAAGAAGCATATGTCCTGACCGACATATGCTTCACTTTTTTATTTCTGCCTTTTCTTTTGCAAAAAGTTCTTAACCATTCCCAAATAATATTTAAACTCTTCTGTTCTTGAGAAACAGATTACCATAACCAATAATACTAAAATGCTGGCCACAAGACCATTTGCCAAGAATTGCAAAATATCCCTGCCTATACCATTGTTCACCAATTTGCTTATGTCAATAAAACCAGTAATCCATTTACAACCAATCATGCAAGCAAGGAACAACGCACTATACATTAGCATCCGAATTGCATACGGCCAACAAGACGTTTGAAACTTAAGCTTATATACATAGTAAATCTTCATCACTATCTGAATAACATACGTGCAGAATGTTCCAAGAAAAATACCGATTATACCCCAAAACTTACCTAACACAATTGACACAATGAGGTTAACTACCGAACCCAAAATCGAAATATTTCTTCCTTCTTTAAACAATCCGCTTACATGCATAGCTGTATAAATGGGTTTACATACTATATAGCAAAACAGATTAACAAGTATCGTAAATAATATCATGTCACTATACAGGTATTGCTCACCTACCCACACTCTGATAAAAGGTTCAGAGCATACGTATAATCCTGTACATCCCCAAATCGCAAAAATGGCATATCCCCATGTCAGCCTGTTAACAACACGCGAACAATCCTTAGTACTTCCTACCGCGAACAGATTACCCATACTTGCCTTGATTCCAGCTTCAACCTGCGTAATAAGGTTCATGAATATTCCCGTCAACGTCGTATAAAACTGATTAGGCGCTACCATTATAGTACTTACCAACATGGATATCAGAATATTGTCTGTAGATGTTGTAATCTTTCCGGACAATTCTTTAATAAAGATATTTTTGACATTATCAAATACTTTTCGCTTATCTTCCATAGGCAACGGCGCCTTCTTAAGATAAGTATAACGTTTGTCCACTTGTCTCGATATCAAGTAGTTAGCAATCAGTGTTGTAGCGATTGATATTGAAAGATAAATAATATAACTGTAATCATCACCATACTTGTTAAGCAAGAATAATACGGATATATTAATCGTCATTCTTACAAGATAAAAAATGGTGTTATAAAAAGAATAAATATATACTTTCTGATCTGCATTAAGAAGCGATATTTTGTAAGAAAAAAGGTACGAGCAAGCAGAATTCAAAACAAACAGCATAAAGATAACTCTTACATACCACAAAGGATACGTAATGTCTTCTTTGATAATGTACTGAACAAAGAAGCATGCGACGGTACCCATTCCCATGACAGCTAATGCTATAAGCTGATAAGCCTGCTTAAAAAATGTCATAAGCTGGCTGACCTTTTCCTTGTCATCTTCTGCCAAAGGCTTATACAAATTATAAACAATAGCGCTTCCTATACCCAATTCGGCAAGCGATAAACATGCTATAATCTCGCCAAACAATCCGTTTAAAGCTACAATCTGATTGCCAAGCAACCTGGCAATAATTGACTTGGTAATAAAGTTAAAAAACGTAGTAATTCCCTGTGCGCCAAATGCATATGCTATATTCTTAATGCTCTTTTGAGTTCTTCCCATTTAAATGGTCTCCTAAACAGCTAAGTATCATAGTCTCGTACAAACTCGCTCATTTTAACATACTCTAAATCAGTATTATACATTTCTAACCAAAAAGTTTCAATTTAATTATCTTCTGCACGTACCGTCCACATGATGTAAAAAGAAGGAGCAGCTATTGCCGCTCCTTCCCTTTTTTAGTCTGTTATACCGACTTCTTTTTAGAAGAATTCTATTCTTCGATAGTGCTTTCCTGTGCCTCTTCCGCAGACTCTCCTACAGTCGTTTCCTCCGCAGCAGATTCCTCAGCCTTGGGCTCCTCTGCAGCAGGTTCCTCGGCCTTGGGCTCCTCTGCTACAGGTTCCTCATTCTTAGGCTCTTCTGCTACAGGCTCTTCAGGTGTTTCGGGAGCAGGCTCCTCAACGTATACGGAACCTACGCCGCTTTCGTCAAAGATGTATGTTACTCCGTCAACCACAACTGTGGTATTGGTAACCATGTTGCCCTTTTCGTCAAAGTATCTGATGATACCGTCGATTGTCTGAAGTCCCTTTACGGTTTCGCCTGCCACATAGTATCTGTCCTTACCCTTTACGGTCTTCCATGTACCATGTGCCAATGTACCGTCTGCATTGAAGATGTAGTATATCTTGTTAATGGTCTTTGCTCTTCTGAGCATGTTGCCATCTGCCTCGAAGTAATACCAGTTGCCCGAAATGTTCTTCCAACCGGTAACGACTGTTCCATTCTCATATAAGAATGTCTTGCCGCCCAAATCAAGGAATCCGTTGTATGTGCTGAGTTCTTCTCTTGATGCGAGGCTTCCGTCTGCGTTGAACTTGCAGAGTGCATTATCGATTACTCTCTCGTCTGTTACCATATGGCCTGACTCATCGAAGTAATACTGCTTGCCTTCTGCCTCAACCCAGTTTGATGTAACCATTACATCTTCTACATAGTAGTAAGTATAGCCGCCTTCTGTCCAGAAGCCTGTTGCGGGTCTGGTAGGCTTAGCCTCTGTCTTAACTATTACACCGCTTTCGTCGGTTGTGTAGATGTAATTCTCGTACTCTACTGTTGCGTTCTTTACAAGATATCCGTTGGTATTGAAGAAGTAATCCTTACCATCAATCGTGTAAACGCCTACTACGTATGAACCTGCGACATAGTATCTGGTGCCATTTTTGATATCCTTAAATGTACCGCTGATAAGTCTGCCGTCACTGTCAAACTTATAGTAAATTCCGCCGATGGTCTTATATCTTACGTTCATTACGGCTGTGTTAAGATCGAAGTAATACCACGAACCGTCCACGTTCTTCCATCCTGTTACTCGGTTACCGTTCTCATAGTAGAACGTGCCTTCTGCAAGTGTAAGGAATCCGCTGTACTCATTAAGAAGCTTCTTCTCTACAAGGCTTCCGTCCTCATTGAATGTACATACATATCCGCCAATGATGGATGCCTTGGTTACCATCTGTCCGGCTTCATCGAAGTAATAAGACTTACCGTCTGCTTCTACCCAGTCAGATACTACCATTTCACCGTTTATGAAGTAGCATGTAATTCCTTCATATGTCCAGAAGCCTGTTGAAGGCTTAGCAGGAATCTCTTCTACTGCTGTAGCGTATCCGTCGGGTCCGAAGGTATACTTGAAGCCGTCGATCTTCATAACCTTATTCTTGACCATTGCTCCGTCTGCAGGATCAAAGTAATAGTAGTTACCCTTAATCTCCTGAAGCCCGGTCTGCATCTGTCCTGCAAAGTAGTATCTTGTTACCTTACCGCGAAGCTTAAGTGTTCCTTCTGTATGTGAACCGTCTGCATTGAAGAAGTATACCACTCCGTCAATTGCGGTATTCTTACATGCTACGCTCGTATCGTTAACGTAATACCATACGCCTTCATACTGATACCAGCCTGTATCCTGAACAAGGCTACCGTTCAGATACATACGAAGCTGACGCTTATGAGTCTTTGAGTAAACGTATTCAACGAATCCGTTCTTGTCTACTACCTTACCGTCTTCAAGAACATACTTAAGTCTTTCGATAGTATATTCACCATCAATAGCAAGTCCATTTTCATCGAAAATGTACTCGCCGTCAGATGTCTCTACAACGCCTGTCTTAGGAGTTCCAAGGTAGAGATACATTCTCTTACCTGTCACTGCATCCTTAGCGAATCCGATGTAAGTAGCCACATCTGTCTCTTTATGGCAGCGTTCGCACACAAGCTTGGTTCCGTCGTATACATACTCATGACCGTTCTTGGAGCATTCGCTCTCCATGGTGTAAGTATCAAGGATAGAACCGTCGAGGTTGTAGTTAACAACCTTAATAGCGTCTTCAGTAACCTGAACTGTAGTATATACAGCATCAAATGAATCATTGAGGTAATCGAAGTGGAACTCAGGAGTATTAGTTGCTGAATAGGACTTTTCACCTGTAGAACCGCAGATGTAGTATACTACACCGTTCTCTTCGTCTACTTCACCGCCTCTTAAAGGCATTGTTCTTGCCAGAGTGTGGTCATGGCCTGAGAATACCATATTGATTCCTGCTGCCTCAATTGCCGGAGAAAGTCTCTTTCTTAAGTAATCATTAGCTGCAGCAGCATTTGTATAATACGGAGGCTGATGCATTGTCAGAATCTTCCAAGTTGCATTGCTCTTGGCAGCGTCATTTGCAAGCCACTCCATGCTGGCATCTAAAGCAGATGCAGAGGCACTCTTGTAGTTGATAACCGCCATATAAACATTGTCGTATTCTACCGAATAACAGGTAGCTGAAGGAAGATTAAAGACATCTGCTGCATTCTGTGCAAACTCGTCTCCTTCATACTCATGGTTGCCGAGTACATGTACCAGGTCGATATTGCCAATATTATTGGACTCAAAGTTGGTAAGTAACTCATCCCAATATGCATATATATTGCCCGAGTCTACCGCGTCACCGGTCTGAAGACCGAATGCGTAGCTGCTGTTCTTGGAAAGAATTCCGTTAATTACCTTTGCATTATTTGCAAGATCCTTGGCCTGGATATCACCAATGATGAAGAAGTTAACTGCTCCATCAACAGGATCTATTGAGAACTCGTTCACTTCCGACCAAGTCTCACCATCACCTACACGATATGCGTAAGTAGCTCCGGGAACAAGTGAATCAATATTAACTGTATTTAATCTTACAATAGCATAGCCTTCAGCTGCGCCACCAAGGAATACCTTATCCTCGGTCTTACCGTTCACATCAGCAAAAGCAGCTGTACCGTTTGCATCGTAATCGGACTTTAATGCAATTTGTGCAATTGCCTGATCATGTGACTCAAGCACATTTGAAAACCATGTTAAGTTTTTCTGTGTATTACCATTTACAGATGCGTTGGATACTACATCATAAGGAGCCTTTGTACCCACTGCGTTTACACTGTAAATAAAGGTATTATATGAAACACCGCGATCTGATCTTGCGCTGATTTCATACTTTCCTGATGCTCCGCTGAATGCGTTTGTAACAAGAATACCTTCGTCATCGGTTACACCCAGGGATGTACCCGCATAAATAATCTCCGCATTAGCTACTGCTGTGCCATTATAATCAACAACTCTGATTACGCCTTCTGTTCCGACGATTATCGTGTTGTCCAGCACAATATTAAGAGGTGCAGCCACACTTATAGTCTGCGGAGCCACAGCAAATGAATAGGTGGTATCTCCGCCGGACACTGTTTTGAAAGAGCCGAGAGTAGTGTAATAGCTAAATGCTATTCCTGCCTGAAGTGTCTCGGGAACATCAAAATATATCGTAGCCAGTTGACCTGCATCTGCGGATGCGGTTCCTTTTGCTTCAATTGTAAGTTCCTTGCTCTTATATGAGTATGAGCCTGTAAATCCGTCTGCAAATTCAACGCCCTTAACTGCAAAATGATTATCAATCTTAAGGGCTAATTTATATTCGGAAATCTCTGCAATATTATTCGAGGTAACCTTCAAAGCAAAGGTCTCACCCAAAACAGGACTTCCTACGGGTTCAACATTTAATGTCGTAGTATCGTTGGCTTCCGCCTTAACCGTAAAGAATCTGGTCTCTGTGGTCTCATTACCGAAACCGTCACGAACAAGCATTTTTATGGAGTGTTCTCCATTTGCAAGCTTAACATCATAGTACCAGGACTTGTTACCGCCCTTGTCCAGAACGTACATCGGATCTTCCACTACGTTAACGCCGTCAATGTACATACGAACAACATCATAGTCGATACCGGTCATATACTTGCTCTCCACATCGTGGAATGTAGATGCAAATGTGATTGTATCGGTGTCAAATACCATACCATCTGTAATCTCAGCATCATTAGCTACGATAGAATCGATTACAGGAGAATCTATATCATCAATGTTAGCTCCATATACAAACTGGAAGTTGTCAAAGTATACGGATCCTGCAGACCTGGTACCATTCTTACCACCTGCAACGAACATAAGACGGAAAGTCATACCTTTCTTTAATGTGAAAGGTCCTGCAAGTTTAGTAAGGTCGGCTTCAACGTAGCGCCATCCTTCCCAGTCAACACCGGAATCTGCCAGTGTATAATCTGCAACCTGCTGTCTTCCCGTTACATCGCTCAGATAACCTCTGAGCCAAAGGCCTTTATAACCTTGTGCCTTCTCTTCTGCGCTGGGTGCGGTTCCTTCGGGAGCGTATACCCACATACCAATACCGGTAGGAATACCCGGAATTTCAATAGGCTCACTGTAGCCTACGCAAGCACCTTCGGTAACGGCACCGCAGTTAATGAAGTTATAGTTAAGCTTGAGCGAACGCTGTCCGAATCTTACAGGCTCTCCGTCATCGATACTTACTATTTCATGGGACTGGATTCCTCCACGACCATAGTTGGAGGTGTAAAGTCCTTCATACTCTTCGGGATTTTCAAAATCCCATACGATTGTAGGAAGCTTACCAATGATAGCTGATATACTTCCTGATACTGCGGTATTGTACTTGTAAGCGCAAGTAATGGTACCTGTAACAGTAGCCGAATCTGAAGATGTAAAGATGTTTCCGTCAAAAGTACCCATTGAAGGGTCGCTTAATGTCCAAACAAAATCATCGGCATTGTAGATAATATCACGACCTGCTGCCTTAACGGTGAGTCCAAGGTCGCTTACCTGCGAGAAGCCCATGCTGACTTCGTCATTGGTAAATGTAATGGAATCGGGAGCAATGATTACTACAGAAGTAGTACCAACCACTTCGCTACCCTTTAATAAATTAACCGTTACAGTGCCTTCTTTGCCACTTGAAACAAAAGTTCCGTCAGCGGAAATGGTACCCATATCAGCCGATTCACTTGCAAGAGCATATGAAAGGTTTGAAGGTAATTCAGCCTTACCGCCGGCAGCATCAACACCTGTAGCAGTAAACTTAACTGATGCATAAGGTGTATATGCGTCGTTATTGGGAGCCAAAACGGCGTGATCGAATCTACCGTCTGACTTGGCTGTTGAATAAACAAAAAGTGAAGATGAAACAGTACGTTCTGCACCGTCGGAAGGAGAGTTCTGAAGCATAAGATCGCTGCTTCCTTCTCTCTCTGTAAGGAATGTTGTGGAACCGCCACCGTCAAGGTTTAACGCTGTAACACAGCCGAAAGCCTTCATCATGTTGGCAAGTTCTACAATCGTAAGACCTCTGGAATAAGGATACTGACGTCCGTCACCTACAAAAAGAACTACAGAGCCGTCTGCCTTGATACCTACTGCAGTACGAGGCTCTTTCTGTACATAATAAGCATCGCCCAAATTCTGGGGAATCTCGCCGTTAACAAGGATGATAGCGCTTCCGCCTACAGCCTCCTTAACATCGGACGTAAGCTTTCCCGCTCTGATGACGGCTGTACCATCATTAAGAATCGCAAAGTAAGGATTGGTCGAATTGTGGTACACTGTACCGTTCATAACAAGCGCACCCTGCGGAGCACCTGTCGCCATATTAAAGAAGTCTGCATTTACTGCTGCAACTACATTGTAGCCGTTATCTTTCTCAGCAGCATAAGCCTGACCTCTTACTGTTTGCATACCCCATGTGGAGCCATCATTGTTGGCATAGCCCGCGCCAAGGGATACTGTGTCATTAGACAAATCAATCGTTACGGCAAAGCCGGCTTCCTGATCGTTACCGTCTGCCGTATTAGTAATAACTTGTGTCTCTTTTATTCCGGGAGCAATGGCATACTCTTTGGAACTGATAAGATACAACCCCTCAGGTGTAACAAAATCTTTTGTTGCGGCCTGAGCCTTGGTAGGAAACACTAAACTCGTAGGTATTGCAAGACAAACCGCAAGCAATACGCTGAGCGCAGATTTCCCAAATTTCTTAACCTGTCTTCCCATATTATTCTCCTTCTACAGAATACTTCATAGTACCTGTTAATATACTGTTAATTTATTCCTGTAGAAGTCGAGATTCAATAATTCTTACATCGTTGTTAGTACTTTCGTCCTACATTGCGAAATCATATCAAAAACGTTTTACTCACACAAAAAGAGGAAACTTAAAGCTTCCTCTTTTAGACTATTGTTATTCCAAAAAATTTCTCTTAAATTCTAACGCCAAACGTTTTTCTTATTACTCGGCAGATGTAATCTTCTCATAAAAAGTTCCGCTCACTTTTCCCGGTAAAAACCTATATGACAGTTTCTGAAGCGGGCACTGCTTGGAAATGGCATCCAAAACAAGCGGGTCATACTGCCTTCCCCAAACATGAGTCAACAATTGAGAATCAGACCTTGATACAGGAATAATCTTTTCCCACTCTTCCGGAAACGCTTCGATAGCCAGTTCAAACATGTCGTAAAATATTAAATAATCATTTACAACATCATATTTTTTCCAATACTCATACAGTAATTTCTGCGTCATCCTAAGCAATTTATTGCCGGACCGCGCTGTAATAAAGTAATTGTCAATACTTGATGCAGTATTCACATTATCCGCGTAAATAGCCTGAAACATGAACAAATCACTATCGAGATAGAAACTCGGTATATCGTCTGACATACACATGATTGTGGCATCCATCCACGTTCCACCGTACTTTATAAGCAGTTCAAGTCTTATTAAATCAGACAAAAATGCATGGGTAATCTTTCCTTCTTTAAACTTCTTAATTATGTATTTAGGAAGTTCAATGTAATCACTCCATGTATTCTCGTCCAAAAGCCGAATCTCATACCCCTTCAGCTTATCCTGCATAGATTTGTAACAATTTTTCACAAGCTGTGGCGCATTATCAATTCCCTGGCACCAAAGAACCCAAACTACTTTTTCTTTTTCATGTTTTATTTCTGAATCAGTTCTGTTAATTTCCTCTTTGGCTGATTCGACCTGTGTTTTTAATTTCTTTCTGAGAATGGATATCTGTTTATTTCTATACTTTTGATAATATGTATTTTCAGCTCTTTTATACCTGATAAAGTCGCCTCGAAATCTAATTTTAATCCATTTTCTGTAAATTGTAGACTTAATATAATCCAACGGACTAAGGCAGAATACCTTTTTAAATCCTTTTTCAATTACATTCATGCTTATCTCCCATTACCCTTTATACGGCAATCAATTAAAGGCTATAATCACCCCGATTCGAAGGGATTTAAAACGTAACTTCGCCATCGTGTGCCAGCAATGATGCACCTTTAACACCCTCAACGCTCATAACTTTCCTAACCAGTTCCGAGCCTTGTTTGCTTCTTACTTCTATCGTCATATCAAGTGAATCGGCGGTCATATTTCTGGCTTTAACCTGAAAATGCGGAGCATATTCTTTTACCGCATCCAAAATGTTCTTTTCGCTGTCAATATTGTCGGCATTCACAATTAAAATCAGTGGAGCCTTTGCAACAGGCATTAGATTCAATACTGCAACAACTAATGTCAATATAAGCGCCAAAGCAATCGCAAACTCGGCAAAACCGGCACCGCACATAATACCTGTACTTATTGACCAGAATAAAAACATCAAATCCATGGGTTCTTTAACTGCCGTTCTGAATCTTACGATAGAAAGAGCACCGACCATACCAAGAGAAACAACGATACTGGACTGAATTGTTACAATTATGGCAGCTGTAATTAATGCAACTCCAACCAATGAAATGTTGAAGGTCTTCGAATAGAAAGTCTTCCTGCACATAACTCTGTATAACATAAAAATATAAAATCCTATTACGGCAGTAATCAGCAAAGAAATGATAACTGTCTTAATAGATATATCCGTCGCCGAATAGCCTTCCAAAAATGACTTTTTGATAATATCTCTTATTGAATACATGCTTTTTCCTCCCAATAGACATTCCTATTCTAAATGTTTCTTAATCCATATTTTCTGCATAAATAGTATTTGGAAAAGGCCGTCTGTGTAAGGCCTTTCAGTTGCAGTGCCCTGTAAATATACGTCGGTAAAAACTCATCGTACTTTACTTCCAACAATTCCATTCCGGCCGGCATTACAGGTCTTTTAATGTAGTTACCCTCGAGGAACTTCCTAACATCAGGCGATGAAGACAGATGCGTATCAAATGTCACTCGGACATTTCCCAGCTTATATATATATGGTATCCGCTCATACTCTACTATAACCTTGGGTCTTAGTCCATCGCTTATCTGCAAATTGATAAACTTTTTGAGCAGAGGAGGCATGCTCTCATCAATCGACAACACCTCACCACGTATGATTTGCTCAGTCTGTTCTTTGGTCAAAAAACAAGCTTTCTTAAGTGTTTTTGCTTTTTCTTTCCGCTTACATTCCAGACTGATACGCTGCGAATCATGGTTGTAAATTCTGATACGGAACTTCTCTCTCGGATCTGTTCCGTTTTCATTTTCGTAAAAGCACTTATCGTTATAATCATCGAAATAGAGACTGGATATAATATACTTACCGGTTTCCCCGACATGAGGGTCCTTGGTCAATATTCCACGAACTCTGTCCTCTATAAGGCGAAGTTCCGATTCGGATATGGGGTACTTGAATTCATGGCGGTATTTTTCTTTTGCCGTCCTGTTCATTATTTGTTACTCCTTTTGATTCTCTCATTAATCAAAAGTATTATTGACATTAATACAATTAAAGCAAATGTAAACGGAGCTATTCTATATGAATTGGTAAATAGTTCAGATTTGTATTTTTCAACTATTCCCAAATCCTTTTTCTCGAAAACCACATTTACATCCTCAGTAATGGTCTGACTGACATCAAACGTGACACCCGTTTCTTCTATCCTTGGAATATATCTGTCATCCGTAAAATAATCGCTGACATATGAGCAATCTGATATTTTCTTACCGTAAGGAACATACTGGTAGAAATAATCCTTTTCCATTCCCCCTACATATCCTCTGACAACACAATACTTATTATTCTCAAGCCAAGTGCTGTCAAGAAATGATTCTCGTGTAGATAAGAATTCTACTATTTCATCTATCAGACCTTCAGAACTGTACTTCCATCTGATTGCATCGCATTTAACTGCTTTATCAATTTCATCCGCCAGATTTGGAATGTATTCTTTGGTTATATACTCTAATTCATTTCGGAATTCATTCTCGTATAGTTCAATTACTTTTTTATAAAATGATTCGTTTTGGTATAATTCCGGATACCAGAAACGCCTTTTATCAGGATCTCTATATGAATGCACCGCAAACAGCACTTCGGGATTCTTTATAGCATTCCTGCTTCCCATAGACAAATCATAATCCCACATCGGTCCAGCGTATATTTTAGCATCTTGCGAATTACTGTACCAATGAAAATATGCACTTCCATTTCCTGAATCATAGTTTTCAAAGATTTCATCTATAAGATATTTCTTTGTCCAGGAATCAATATCGATGACTTCGCTCAGTTCATCTATATCGGTATTCTCATTCAGAATAATCTTATCTACTGTTTCAATCTTCTCACTGATTATATCTCGGTTATGTTGCTTGATGGATTTCGGAATAACGCATTCAACCGGAAGATTTCTTTCGCCGATTATTATGGCATTTTTTTCCGTTTCCAACCTTTTGGGAAATTCAAACTTGCATAGAGTTATTTCATCACTGCTGTCTGTTCTTTCTTCCGCTGTATTCGGTGACTGGCAAAGCAGAAACAGCCCATAAAATTCCCCATTAAGATACAGCGCAGTATACTCACAATCGGGAGTAAGCGGCAGTCCTTCTCTTTTAGCCAAGTCATAGACTATTTTGTTTTTGAGATTTGACTTGTCCTTCGCATTCGCCAAAAGAATCCATTTCGAACTTCCGTCCAAGTCCAAAATGGAAGTTACTTCACCAAGTTTTAAGGTGAACGCCTTCTTCTCTTCTTCCCATGTCGAATTTCCGCGACCGTTTATCGTCATCGAAGCTACATAAGTATCCTTGATACCATCCTTGGTATACACAGCCATGGAGGCAGGTTCTTCATGCTTCTTTTTCTTAAATACCTCACGCATCGATCCGGTGACAGTATTAATATACATGGTAGATGTATTATCAGCCACGACAAATTTTACTTTATACTTATTTCCCCAAAATCCGGCTGTTGCAATTTCATATTCTTTGTCAATTTCAAAAAAAGCAAATGCATTACTTCCGTTCACCAGACTCTTGCCTGCCGTTGTTACCGAAAGACCATCATCTGTACGAACTTTTGCATTCTCATCATCAGCATATGCCGGCAAAAAGAAATAGTTTATCTTCGTTTCGGCATCGTACCACGCAAGTACCTTTTCTGTATTATCATCTTGTTCAATTTCAATCCAAATAGGTATTTTGTTGCCCTCGCATATCTTAGCAGCCAAAATAGCTATGCCAAGAATTGCCATTGTTGCAAAAAGTACCCAAAAGTATTTCTTTAAAAAATTCATTATTAAGCCTTCAAATCCCCAATCTTACAAACCGTAGCGTTTATTTACACTGTCTTATTTAAAAAACTGTTTATAGCCCTATACACCCTCTCGCAATTATTTCTGTCTCTAAAAGCAAAAAAGCAATCAACTCTTTCCTCGTAAATGGCCTTCATAGAGCAGCCTGCTTTCAAGTACGATTCAATACAGCCTTCCAATTCTTCCACTGTATGCGTTACCTCTCCCACACTCTTTGAATCATAATCATAAATATACTGCGGGCCAAGTCCGCTATTCAAGATGTACTCATAATCAGGCTGGTAATGTATTATCGGTTTCTTTAAATACACGAAATCATAAATACACGATGAATAATCTGTTATCATCAGGCTTGATTTTTCATATATTTCGTTATAAGATACATTCTCATCCCAAAAAGTAACTCCTACAGGTAGATTAATTACTTCTTTGAACTTTTCTACCTCCGGATGCAACTTTACCTTGACTGAATATCCGTAAGAATGAATCATACGCAGTAATCTGTCGCATTCATAAAGCGAGGAATATACTCTGAAATAATCGGATTCTTTAAATTCATCCTTATTCAAATACCATAGATAAGAACGCCAAGTAAACGCTAAAGTTATTATCTTCTCTGTGTTTTCATTACACAAATAATCATATCTTGGATAACCTGTAAGAAAGACCTGATCCGGTTTCAATTCATACGGAGGCGTAATAAGCAGTTCTCTTTCTTCCTGCGAAGTCGTAATCGTATGAAAGTTCTTGTGATTCATTTTATTGTAATAATCATGAAGGTCTCTTATTGTAATCCCGTGTGACAAAAAAAGTTGCGGAGTCTCCGGATATCCTTCTATATGCCAATTATGAGAAGAAACACTGACATCTGCCATACACAAAAGCAACTTATGTATTATCGAATTATAAGGAACTACTTTACCAATCTTTTTAATCCTGCCATAGGCGTTACTTGATTTAGAAACAGCAAATATAGAATTTACAGGCTTTAATTGCAAATATCTAAAAAAGGCCTCGCCATTATCCCCTGCATCCCAAGGTCTGTCTGAAACAAGCCAAATATGTTTTCTGTAAAGTAATCTGCCTAAGACTCGTATTAACTTTTTTACAGTGAGCTTTATCCCCTTATTCATTTACAGTTTCTCCGGCTATGCGCCATATAGCTGAATTTAATATATCCTTCTCCTTGGTATTATCATACTCGTCGCCTTTAGCATGAACGCTCCATAAATTCGAACGATCAGCAAACCTTGGAGATTCACAATATGACTTCTTTCCATCGCTATCGTAACGGAACAGACAGGCATCTTGTAATACACCGTCAGCGTAAAAATAGTTATTCATTAGTGCAGAAAACGATTCCTCTTTTCTTCCGTTGCTCGCCAAAACAAGAAATCTGTTTGTATTCCATACGATATTATTTTCGATTTTCGTTATCTGGCCTGTTCCGGAATTGGATATACAGATTCCTGACATTTGATGATATTTGTATCCCATTCGAAAAGAAACATATTCTTTATCGGAAGTACCAAGAAGTCTGGCGTTACCCTTTACATGCATAGGAGTATCGGGATTGGTCACATCAATATTGTCATACAATACATTATTCGTATATGTAATATCATTAAACGGGTTCTCACTATATGCATCTCCCCATACTTCTATACCCCAAAAGAAATGAGCCCCGATATTATCTGTAAAGTGAATATGCTCGTCAATTGCCTGACTGTTCGAGCCTTGATGCGTAAAACATGTATCGAATACCCATGATACATAATTGTTATGTGCATTGATGTCGATACCACTGTCCCATACCTGTATCGCATTGCCGTAACGACTTCCTCTATTATGCAGAGAGCCTCCGATATGATTAATATAGCAATTGCTTATCTCGACGTCTGAACAATTCTGCAAGTAGAATCCGTGATAGCCGGCTCCTTTTATCTCAAGTCCTTTGACAACTGTATTCTTAATTCCCACACCGGAAAGAGCCGTCACCGGGGGAGCATATTCAATTGAAAATTTGTTGGGGTCTTTTAAAGAACATAAATAGAGTTTAGAAGTATGCCAATCAACTGCCCATGTTCCGTCCCCGAACACTTCAATAGAATGTGGATCAAATTCGGCATTACCATACCACGAATACCGATTCCAATTAACCTTACCATCTATCAGCAACTGCCCTATGTTGCAGTTTTTCTTATCCTCTTGACTGGTAACTATATCCAAAGCAGACAAATCTGCTTCCCACATATTGGCTATTCCTTCAGTCGGAATAAATGTTACATCAAGTTTTCTGTAATAATCTATTTCCGGTCTTGCGCCTTGTCCATATGCCGCATAAATACAATTATTTCCAAGGCTGATTCCTCTGGGCACGTAAAATGTATCTCCGCATTTCAAAAGAACATTTACATTTGACATCCCCGAAAAAAAATCAAGTTTTTTTTTAGGTGAATCGGGCGTCAACCCCGAATTGGAATCATCACCCTCTGAAGAAGAGACATAATACGTCGGATTCCCGTTGTTTATCTCTTCACCGGTAATCGTATACAGTCCATTAGCTATTTGTTCATTCCAAAGAATGTCTGCCAATTCGTCATCTCTTCCGGCAAGCAAATAATCTGCTAAATTATGCCTTCCATAAGAATTTTCATTTCCAATAATAAGGCTGCCAACTTCTTCTCCCGAAAAATCCTGCCACTTGTCAGTACAGATAACAATATTTATTCCGTTGTAAAAAATTCCACCCCACTGACCCGGAGAAAGTGATTTCTCTCCTTCAATCTTAATCAGTGTTATTGAAAAATACTCGCCTTCTTTGCTGGCGCTAAATGCCTCTCCGTCTGTAAAATATTCACACCGAATAAAGTTTTCGTCTTGTGTATACTCGCAAATTCGAAGTTTAAATCCTTCGGTGATGTTAATGTTATATTTAGGACATTCTATCGGAATCAGTTCCGGATATCGCATTCTGCGCCTGTGATCTTCTTTGATTCCTGTATCTTCGGTATACTCGCCTGACTCCCAAAGAACATTCTGGCTTAAATCCAAGTAAAAATCATCGCCTGTCTTCTCCGAAGGCTCATACACCACTTCAGGCTCTGCAGATACATCTTCTACAGAAACCGACGAAGTGTTCTTATCCGCATCCTTTTTGTCTCCCGACTTTTGTCCGGAGTAGTTTTTCCCATAAACGTTTTCAACTGTCAGTACTTCATGTGCAAAAGTTCCATCCGCCAAGTCATTAAAGAAGACTTTGGTCTTGAACATCACAAATACAACAATGCCGAGTACCAATACTCTTGTAATCCATTTTTTAACCATAATTACTCCGTAATGATAGTCTTCTTGTTCTCAATCTTAATCTCTCTGTCACAGATAGGAAGAATGCTCTTTCTGTGCGTAATAATAAGACATGTGGGTCTCGGATTAAGTTCCTGAAGACCTTTAAGTACCTGTAATTCTGTATTCTCGTCAAGAGAAGACGTTGCTTCGTCAAGAATAAGGAAAGGTGACTTTCTTACAAAAGCTCTGGCAATAGCGATACGCTGTGCCTGACCTTCCGATATACCGTGTCCGCGTTCACCGATAACGCAATCAAGACCACCTGGAAGATTTCTTACGAACTCTTCTCCCGATGCAAGTCTCAATGCTTCCCACATTTCTTCATCGGTGGCATCAAGCTTACCCATTCTGATATTTTCTCTGATAGTACCGCTGAATAATGTATTACCCTGCGGTACGTATGCTATAAATTCACGCGTTCCGGAGTTAGCTACAACGCCCTCTCCGTATGCGTTATAGAAGTCAACGCTACCGGTCAGACTGCTGGTGAATGACATTATGATGCGAACCAATGTCGTCTTACCGATACCCGACTCACCGATAATAGCCACGAACTCACCGGGCTTAATGTCAAGGTTAACGTTTTCAAATACTGTCTCGTCGGTATAACCGAATGTAAGGTCATTAACCTTAACACCGATATTCTCACGAGCCATATCGGTAGGAAGACTCTTCTCTTCGGGAATATTCTGAATCTCAATTACACGTCCTGCGGAAGCAAGAATCGATACCACCTGAGGAACAGTCTTGGCAAGACCCATAATAGGAGACTGAACTCTGTTAACAAGTGCAAGGAATACTGACATAGTACCGTAAGTAATAGCCTTAAGAGAAACCTGCAATGCACCGTAAGTGAACGCTGCTATATATCCTAACTGGAAGCTGAATCCCATGATAACCGAGCTCGCCATACTAAGCTTTGTTCTTTTGAATACCCAGTAAAAACGGTTCTCTCTTAAATTGGTAAGTCTTTCGGACGCATAATCTTCATTGGCGAAAGCCTTAACAATCAGAAGGTTAGCCATACTCTCCTGTAAAAACGAACGATATAATGCTTCTGATTCCTGTACTTTAACCTGAAGTCTCTTAAGTTTTCGGCCCAACCACCAACAGGTAAGCGCAGAAACCGGCGCTACAAGCAATGCAAAAAGAGCAAGCATCGGAGAATATCTAAATAATGTGAAGAACACAAGAACCAGCTCAATAGAAAGACGGATTACGCTCGGAATAGTATTGATAATACCGTCAGCTATCGCTCCCGCATCAGAAGTAAGTCTGGTCATAAGGTCGCCGGTATGATATTTCTTGATATCAAGCCAGTGAGAGCGGATTATCTTCTCATATACCTGCTTACGAATACCGAATCCGAACTTTTCGTTAAGCATCGTGGAAAAAATACCGCTGAAAACTCCGACTGCCTGCATCGAAATCATAAGTATGATATACACGATAATGGCAGTTTTGAAGCTCTGTCCGTTAGTTGCATTATCTATAATGGTCTTTGAAAGTGTAACCATTTTCAGTGACACTAAAGTGGTAAGCAGGTCAATGCTCATAAGAAGCATGATTTTCCATGCATAGGGCTTTGAGTAGTACATCAGCCACTTAAAGTATCTTAACTGGTTATCTCTGTCATTCCATAATTCCTTTACTCGTCCCACTATTTTGTCCCCTTTTGTTTTTTCAAATCCTTATCTGTATCCATAAGATCGAACTCTTTCATGAGGTCCAGCCTTGTCTGCGAACGTTTCATGGCTTCGGTTCCGTTCTTGCCCTTCTTCTTGCCTCTTATGGCATAATCGGCAAAGAAAATGATACGATGCACCCATGCTATCGGCAGTAAAATCGGGCATTTCTTGGCATAAAAATATCTCTCGTGCAATTCGGACGGAAGCGGAAGTATCTGCTTTCTTCTCTGCTGGAATTTGGATTCTTTGACTGCAGATGAACGCATAAAATATGTTTCAAGAAAATTGATGGTCTCATAATCATCAACATTTCCGCTTTTGTCTTTATCGCCGAGAACATCTTCTATAAGGTGTTCTTTCATTTCTTCGGTGACACTTCCGTTAACCGGAATGTCCTTAGACATGTTAAGATGCTCTTTACATATTTCAACGATGCAATCCAAAAACCTCTCGTAATGGAGAAGCTTCATGGATTCCACAACTCTCTTCCAATCTATCTTGTCCTTGTACTTATTGGCAAAAAGAGAAATGTCGGTAAAGTATCTGAGACTAATTCCCTCAAAGAACAAGTGCTTAACTATATGGAAAATCTGATAAATAAAATGCTCAGTTATTCCGAGAGAATAATACTCCGTTCCCATGAACGTTTCTCTGATTAAAGATTCCTCGGCATCAAGCTTTAAGGACTCAAGAACTTCTGCCTGTTTGCCTTCATAGTCCTCCCAAAGGCAATCGTGAAGCTCGATTTTTGAATACATTACTCCGGCGTTTTTTTCGAAAACAGGAACGTGCTCCTTGGCGCCTTCGTCGGTTGATACATATCCTAAATCCTGCAAAAGCTCTACAGCTTTTTTCTGCTCATTTTTATATACAAGAATATC
>JAEEGJ010008098.1_pt1 | contig 29281 bp, 20 predicted proteins | sample 8958761 | NCBI WGS metagenome assembly JAEEGJ01 (sample SAMN16246546, study PRJNA631951) | gut metagenome | biome: gut microbiome; feature: rumen; material: RS-attached | host: Bos | place: Iran: Karaj | collected 2018-10
TTGCCAAATGCGCTTATGTTTCCCACAACGTATTCAAGTACGGTCTGAACGTCGGAATACGAGAATACTTCGTCGCCGTTGAAATCGTATTCAGATGCGTTCTCAGTCGTTTTCACCTCTCCGTCAACGGTCCATACGACGTCGGCCTTGAGGTCCTTCGTCGTAAGCGCCATGTAAAGACGCGTCATCTCGTTTCCGTCGCCGTCAAGCTTTATCCGGCCTTCCGCGTCGTAGTCGGGACCTTGTGTGTAATCCTGCGTGAAGAGATCCGCGTCAAGCAGATATTCAGCCGCGTCATCGCCGAAGTTGTTTACGCTGAACGTAAAGCTGAAAGATTTATTATCACGCGATATTTCACCGAGCTCCGCCTTGACCTTGCCGTCCGCGTAAGACGCGGTCGCGTCTTCTCCCATCATAATATACGTGTGAGTTTGAAACGCTGCCTGCGTGTCGACAAGTCCCGCGCCCTGTTTTAAGACCGAATAATAATTACGCGAGCTTTCCTCAAGAACGGGGCGCGCCGTTCCCATAAGCAGCGAATTTGAAAGCTGCCTTTTCGTAAGCCCCGTTTTTTCTTCAAGGCCGTTGTTTCTGATATATTCCGCTATAAGAGCGCTTATGCCGGCGATCTGAGGAGCCGCCATGGACGTGCCCGACATGAGTTCGTATTTGTCGTTGCCGGCGGCTTCTATTATGTCGTTTTCGTTTTTGTTTTCACCGTATACGGAATAAATACTTCCGCCCGGAGCCGTTATCTCCGGCTTTATAAGAAGCGAACCCGGGGCGCCCCACGACGAGAAGGCGCTCATGGTATAGTAATCAAGGCCGTACGGGTTGACTTTCAGATCTTGCGGTACGGTGATCATTCCGGTGTAATACAGGACGTTTCCCTGCCCGTCCGTCACCTTTTGTGCGTTTTCTTTTATGAATTCACCGTCGGACATGGTTATGCCTATGACCGGGGCGGTGTATTCGTAACCTTCCAGTTTCATACTGAATGAACCCGCCGTGTTGTTGCAGACCACGGTCGCGGCCGCGCCGTATGCGGCGCTGATGTTTGCTTTTTCGAAAAACTTGTTCTCACCGCGCGAGCAGATGAAAGCCTTGCCGGGCAGAACGTCCGCTATTGCCGCTATGTCTTCTTCCGTGCCGTATCCGTCAATTGCTATGAATTCCAGCTCGCCTGCAAGCGATATCAGCGGATCCGCGCCGTATGAGGTCGTTTCCGTATAAGATATTTCCTTGCCCGCAAATACTATAACGGGAGATACGACGCCCTTGTTGTCCACGGAGGCGACGCTCATGCTGTTTACGGTGGTGGAAGGCGATCCCGTCGTCGTAACGCCTTTGTCTTCCGCGTACATGAGTTCACCGTATGTCGAAGCGGACCAGTAAGACGAGTTGCCCGCGGACATTGTGACTACCGTACCTGAGGACGCGATATTGTCAAGTATCTGCTGATAATCCGCGTTTACGGAATAGCCGGGATATCCGGAGCCTAAAGAGAGGTTTGCCGAATCCGCGCCGAGGAGCATTGCGTCTTCAACGGCGGCGAAATAGTCGGAATCAAACGCTCCGCCGCCCTTGCCGAACACCTTCATGACGAGGATCTGCGCGTCCGGCGCCTGTCCCTGCGTCAGAACCGACGACAGCGCGTCGGAAAATCCGCCTTTGCCGTCGGGCACGTAGCGGTTCGCGGCCGCTATGCCGGCAACGTGAGAGCCGTGCTCTCCCTCGGTATCGTTCAAGTGCGTTATATCCGTATCGTTATCAACGTAGTTATACGCAAACGGTATTTTTGACGTCAAATATACGTCGTCTGCCGACAGATCCGGGTTTCTCTTTTTTACGTTCAGCTGATCGAAGACCGCTTCGATATCCGCTTTCGTTATAACGTCGACGTTTGAAAATTCGGAAAGCGCGTGTTCGTAAGCTTCCTCGTCAAACGACAGATGCTTCGTATCTATGCCCGTGTCGATTATGGCGACGGAGCTGCCCGCGCCGGTATAACCGTCCGACCAGGCGGTGTAAGTATTCGTCATTTCCCCGGCTAAGATCATATCCGGGTCGGCTGCATTGTCCGTATATACGTCTTCTGTTTCGTAATACGTTTCGATGATGACGTCTTTGACCTCGGACAGTTTTTTTATCTCGTCTATCTTGCCGTATTCGACGTTTGCGGAAATAAGGTTTGCGGAAAGCGTCAGATTCCAGACGACGTCAAGAGTTTCGCCGCCCAAAACGGACTTTGATATTTTTTCTGAGACCTTGTCCTGATCCGATTTAAGCTTTGCGCGGTAATTCTCCGCCGCTCTGCTTTTTGTCGCGGCGTCGGGCGAATATTTTTCCGTCGTCGGAGCGCCTTTTAAAACTATGGAGACGCGCACCGTGTCGTCTATACCGTACTGTTCCGCATCTTCCGTATCTTCTTTACCGAAGTTTTGCGACAACGAGCCCGAACCTTCTCCGAGCTTTGCTTTATACCATCCGTCCGGCCGTCCGCCGTCCGCGGCGTAGACCCCGGTCGGTATGACCGATGAGATCATAAGTACCGCCAGTACGATCGCAACCAGCTTGTTTTTCATATATCACACGTTCCTTTCCCGGTCTGTACGGGTATTTTTATTTTAAGCCTCTCATCCATCTGATGGATAACGGGATCCATTCCGCGACGGCGTCGTTTATCATTTCGGGGAAGCCTACGGACGTTTCCTCTTCGGCTAACGCGAGGCCGTGCGGGCCGTGCGGCCAGATATGCAGCTCAAACTGCTTGCCCGCCGCCGCCAGCTTGTCCGCCATACGTATGGAATTTACTATCGGGACCGCGTTATCGTCCGAGGTAGACCAGATAAAGCACGGGGCTGTCTGCTCTCCGACGTGAAGCTCAACGGAAAATCTTTCAAACTCTTCGTCCGTCGGCTCGGGTTTGCCTATTATGTTTACCATACTCGGCCTGTGCGAGCCTTCCACCGCGGAGATGACCGGGTACGCGAGCACCGTGCCGTTAGGCTTGTTTATTCCGCGCGGGAAATCCGGGCCGAGTTTCTCTCTGAGCCACGGTTCGTCCCAGAACGTGCCGAGCGAGGCGCAGAGGTGACCGCCTGCGGAAAAGCCGACGGCGAACACTCTGTTTTCGTTTATATTGAATTCCTTTGCGTGCTCGCGTATGTACTTCATGGTGTACGAAGCCTCTACGAGCGGCATGAAGCCGCCCGCTTTTTCCGCGCAGGAATAGCGCAGGCAGAACACGTTCATACCCGCCGCAAGATATTTTTTGACTATCGGCTCCGCTTCTCTGTCGGAGCACATGGCGTATGCGCCGCCCGGTAAAACGAGCATCGCGTCACGCACGTAATTCGGCATTTCCGGCGATTCCTCGCAGATGTAGCAGGTAAGTCTGCCGTTCTCACATATTTTTTCATCAAAAACTCTCATTTTTTGCCCTCTCTATAATAAATCTTTAATGGAATCAAGCACTATGTCCGGCATCTGTTCCGGAGAAAGGCCGTCAAGCTCGCTTTTTTTCGTTTCTCCGGACAGTACGAGCACCGCCGTCATGCCGGAGTTTTTGCCGAGCGCTATATCGGTATAAAGTCTGTCGCCGAATATGCAGGCGTCCTTCGCCTCGATACCGGTATAAGAGAATATCATCTCCGCCGTGTCCGCGTAGGGTTTGCCGAAAAACCGCGGTTTTACGCCCGTTGACGCGGTTATCGCCGCGGCAATCGCGCCGCTGTCCGGTATGAAGCCCGTCTCCGTGGGACAGTTGAAATCCGGATGCGTGCACAGATATTCCGCGCCGCCGCGTATGAGCGTGCACGCCCTCTCCAGCTTTTCGTACGTCAGCTCCGTGTCAAAACTGCTGACGACTATATCCGCGTTGTCAGATAAAATTATCCCGGCGTCGGCAAAGCTCTGTTTCAGAAGCTGTGTACCGAGCAGATAAACGCTTTTGCCCGCGCGTTTTTCTTTTAAGAAACGCACGGTCACGTCACCGGACGTTAAAAGCTCGTCCTGCCGCGGCTCAAAGCCCATGCGGGTGAGCCTTTTTATATAAAACTCCGGAGATTTTGACGCGTTGTTCGTAAAAAACAGCACGCGCCTGCCCTGCCTGCGGAGCTTTTTTATATATGAAACGGCAAAGGGGAAAGCGTTTTCCCCTAAATATATCGTGCCGTCCATATCAAATACGTATAGTTTTTTGTCTATTTTCATTGCTGCATGTTTGCTAAAAGCGCCGCGCCTATAACGGTCGCGTACTGCGAGTTCTTCGGTATTATATAATTTTCCGCGAATATTTCGTTTAACTCTTTGAATTTCGGCTCGCACTGCGGTATCGTAGTCAGATTTCCGGTGAGGACGATGTCGGATACGCCGCAGGAGCGCGCCGCGAAGCGCGCTATCATACCGGCGGTCTCAAACACCATGTTCAGCAAGCCCGCCGCAAGATCGCCGCGCGTAGCAAGGTCGTCCACTTTGCCGAAGTTCGCCGCGGTCAGATTTGCGGGAAGTCCGAAATCCTTGTCCGTCATTTCCTTTATCTGCAGATCCACCTTTTCCACGTCGCCCGCGGCGGCAAGCTCCACTATGGAATCTATGTTGCTGACGCCCCCGAGCATCTTTTTGGAAAGTCCTATAACCGTGCCGCCGCCGACGCCGGTACCGCCCAGATACTCAAACGAATACTTCCCGTGGGAATAGTCTCCGTAAGTTATGGACGTGCCGGTGCCCATACTGACTATAACGGCTTTTTTCAGTTTGGAAAGATACAGTCCGCCTAAGCCCACGCACTCAAATTCCTTAACGTGCTCGCAGGAGAGCCCGTATATGGGATTTTTTATCATGGTGGAGCCGACGCCGGTTATCATCACTTTTTCTATATCCGAAATGGACAAACCGTTTTCGCTCGTGAATTTGCCGAAAGCGCCGTACACGCTCGTCACCGGGTCCGTCGCACGGACCAGAATGGGGCTTATTAAATTTTTCTCGTGGTCAAAACCGACTATTTTCGTAGTGCTTCCGCCTACGTCTATACCGACAATTACTTTCAATTATTTATCCTCCCCCGGATCAGTTATTTGACAAGTATCTGAACAAAAGCGTCACGTCTTTGTTATTGACCTTGCCGTCGTTATTGAAATCGCAGTTTGATAAAACAACGCTTACGTTCGCTCCGCTCAGATATCTGAACAGCGCGGTAACGTCCTTGTTGTCAATTTCTCCGTCGCCGTTCACATCGCCTTTATCGGGATCGCCGCTCTCTTCCTCGGTCAGCGCTATTACGTAATATTCGTCATCGTTCAGCTCAAACGTTATAGTCAGGTTATCCTCGTCAAACACAGGATCGAGCTTTGTCAAGACTCCTCTTTTGTTGCTGCTGTAGAACGACACGTCGCTGATACTGTAACCGTACGGGATCATATCGGCAAACGCGCTGAAATCTATCATAACGTTCACCTTGCCGCTCGGCTGCACGCGGCTGCCGTTCTTTTCGGCTTTTATGCTTACGGCGTAGAAATCAAGGCTGCCGTCAAGGCCTGCGCTTATCGCCAGGTATAACAGCGTATTATCGTACGGGTCAAGTCCGTCTATTGTGATGACCGTGCCTTTCTCGTACTTGTCGTCGTCTAAGACCGTGAGCATCGAAAGCATACCGTCGGTGTTTGACGTGACGTAAGCGTGAGTATCGTAATACGATTCAACTACCGTTACCGTAAACTCCGACGTCCTTCCCATTATTTCCGCGGTCGCTGTAAACGTTCCGCTTCCCAGACAGTAGGGATTCAGCATCTGCGCGGGATCCATATCGATATGCACGTAATAAGTCTCGCCCTCGTACTCAATCTGACCGATGCCTGACGCAGTCGATCCGTCGTCTAACGTTACGGTGACCTCTACGTCTCCGAAAAATGCTTCGCCGCGCTCGTATTTGCCGGTCTTGGCGTTATATACCGCGTATCTGTATCCGTTCTTGTCTTCAAACAGCGTTACGTCGTTTACGGCAACGGATACCGCCGCGTTTTCTATTATTTCAACAGTGAACTGCGTGCCGTGAGCGCCTTCGAGATACAGGGTCGCCGTATGGGTGCCTGTATCCCATCTGTTCTGGTCCTGCGTATCCGAGATCTCTGTGTGATAGCGATGATGGAACTCGTCGTCATCGGAGGTTATGCTGCTTCCGTCCGTGTAAATCACGGTTATATGCGGGAAGTAATGGTAGATACCGAACTCGTCCGTCTGCGTGCCTTTTATGATAGTCACACCGTCGACTATGACCTCGCTTATATCAATGACGTTTACGGTAAACGCGGTCGACGTTCCGCAAATCTTTGCCGTGACCGTGTTTTCTCCGGCGTGCCACGGCGTTTCCTCGGTCTGCCAGCCGCTTAAGACGAGGTAATACAGTTCATCCTCGTACCGGAACTCTACCTCCGCGTTTCCGCCGCCGTTATCGATCCACCAGTCGGCAAGCTGAAGCTTTGTCGTCTTTCCGTCAACGGTCATAGTGACCGTCAGCTCTGTAGGTCTTACAGCGTATTCTTTATACGCTCCGTTTTCCGTTGTGAACAGGACTTCGTATTCATAAACGGACTCCGGCTCTACGGTAATGCTCTGTATATGCAGGTTCTTGTAAACGTTTACTCCGAAACCGCCTCTTTGTATCACGGAGCCGGTGTCGTCTATTATAAGCACCTCCGCGTAGTTGGCGTCGCCCACCGTCCAGTCGCGGTACATCTGATCGTCCGTCAGCTCTACCGTATACGATTCGCCGTTATACTCAAACGAGCGGCCGCTTATGGTAACGGAGCGTTCTATTCCGGTCTGCCATTCCACGCATCTGAACAGCGTATCGTATCCGGACTCGAGCATTGAAAGCACCGTATAGTCCGTTATGCCCGTATCGGGATCCGTATACAGAAGTTTTATCTCTTCCCAGAACGCGGCGGCGTCAAACTCACCGGGCGCGTATTCCGTACCGGTGCAGACGCCTATATATCGGCCGTCGTCCGTGACCTCAAGGAATCTCCACGTTATGCCGGCAAATATGTATCTCATATCCATATCGTTTTGCAGCTCGTCGCGCGTCATTCCGACCGTCATAAACGCGTAATCATCCGCAAAGCGGTCAAAGCAGCAGGCTTCTATTCCCTGTACGAACGTTATGCCGGCGTCGTCCAGGTTTTCCCAGACTCTGTCGTATTCTTCTTCCGTATATTCGTCGTTCGGCGTATAAGAGGTGCTTGCGAGTATATGCTCTATAACGTCGTTTGTAAAACGTATTCTTATATCTGTCACGGAATCGGCCCATTCGTAAGCGTAGTACTGTATCTCTTCTCCGTCCACAACGGCCGTTTTGAGCACTTTTTCCGCGTCGTCCGGTATCCTTACGTTGTTTTCCGGGAACGCGTTGTCAAACGGGTTTCTCAGTACCGTTACGGCAAACGTGTCTTCAAGCAGACCGAGTGTGCATTCGTATTCAAATATACCAACGTCAAGCCAGTTGAATATATTATCCGTGTCCGGCTTTAACACAAAGCCGTCAATTACAATGCCGTCGTACAGATTGCCGGCAAGCACTTCTCCGCTCTTTGTCGTTACCTCAAACGTTATGTGCTTCTGCAGATACTCTACAACGTCGCGGTGATCATATAACGCCGCGTTATATACGAACGCGTCCTTTACGTCAAAGCTTACCGCGGGATTTTCTATGATAACGACGTCAAATTCGTAACTGTATCCGCCTATTCTGCCCGTCGTTCTGTGTCTGCCGACGCCCCAGACGTTATCCGCTGTCTGGTCGTCGCATCTTTCAAAGTATATATCTATGCCGTTGTATCTTACGGACATTCCGTTTACGATCTTTGCGGACGTTCCGTCCTTGAAATAAACGGTAAGGTTTACAAGCGACGCGTAATTATAATATCCTGCCTCTACCCATTCGTCTATATCGTCGTCATAATACCGCATATAATCCGTATACGTGTTTTCAATGATAACTATATCCGGCGCGTCAACGTGGTCCACCGGCGTTTCGATGATCTCGACTTCAAGCGTGAAATCGTATCCGCAGAGCGTGCACTGTACCTCGTGCACGCCGACTCCCCAGATGCCGTCCGGCGGGATCTGATCATCGTTTGTGCGCACGTACAGCCATTTGTCTTCGTACGGAACGCCGTCGTTTATGCGGCCTTCAAATACCGTTCCGTCAGACAGCACGACGGTCATGGGCGCGTATCTGTAAACGTCCTCGTACTTCGTAAACTGTATCGTGTGACCCTGCTCGTCAAAGTAGTAGTCCGTGTAGCAGTTCGTATCTTTTATTATCGTATATCTTCCGACCGTCACGCTTTCTATCGGCGACGGGAGTATGCGCACGGTCAGCGGAATATCTATGCCAAGCAGTTCGCATTCCACCTGATGATCTCCCACCGTCCAAACGTTGTTTGCGCTCTGGTCGTCGCTAAACGATACTCCGTATACAACACCGGCGTACGTGAACTTATCTTCCTTGAAGGTCGATGTGCCGCCGTCTTTGAAATTAACGGTGAAATTGCACTTGAATTTGTAATAATAGTAGTAATAAGTTACATATTCTCCGTTTACGAAAGTGCTGAAAGACGCGTTGAAATCTCCGTCGTAGAAGCTAACCGGCTCTGCTGTTACGCTTTCTATCGGACATTCTATTATATTTACGGTTATCGTGAAATCATAGCCTATCCACGTGCAGTTTACCGTATGCGAACCTACGCCCCACGGGTCCGTGGCTTGCGGATCTTCGAAATTTACCCGGTAGAAACTGCCGTTATATTCTACGCTTTCGTATAAGGAATCCGCGGTCAGCTCCTCGCCGTCCGAGGTGAGCGCCGTCAGATCTATCTTACACATATCAAACGCGTAGTAATAATACGTTACGGCCTCGTCATGCTCATAGTCGTAATAAGACTCTGAATATCCGTTCGTATCTTTTATCAAGGTTATTTCGCTTGCCGTGACGGATACTATCGGGCTTTCAACGACTTCGACTTCAATGCTGAAATCATAGCCGAGCAGACTGCATTCCACGGTATGAAGACCTACGTCCCACGGATCGCCGAACTGGGTATCCGTAAAGGACAGATAGTAATATCCGCCGCAGAAATCCTGACCGCCGGAATATAACGAGTTTACCGTGACCGTCGAACCGTCGCTTAAATACAGCTGTACGTCTATCGGCATATCTTCCAGATAATAACGGAAGAACGTGACGTATTCTTCGTTTTCGTTATCGTAATAGGAGTCCATACCGCCGCCGCAGTTTTTGATCACCTGTATTCTCTCGGAAGTATGGTTTACGACCGGCGTCGGTATTATATTGACCTGCAGCTCAAATTCACGGTCAAGCAGTTTTCCTTTTAGTCTGTTGTCCGAGCCGACCGTCCACGGATTTGCATACTGATTGTCGTCCCAGTCCACGCCGTATGAGACGCCGCCGAATTCAACGCTGTCCCAGAAACCGTACAGCGTCTGAGAAGATCCGTCGTCAAAATACACTTCAATGTCAAGATTCCGTATAGCATTGAAAATGTCGTAGCGCGTATACTGTATGTAATCGTCCGCGTTTTCGTCGTAATACCAGTCTTCACAGAGGTTGCAGCCCTCTATAAGCGTTACGGGCGAGGCGGCTATACCGCTTACCGGAGTCTCCGTTATTTCAACAGTCAGCGTGAAATCGTATCCGAGCAGGCTGCACTGCACTTCATGTTCGCCTATCTCCCAGGGATAAAGATCCTGGTAGTCCGTATATTCAATGTAGTAGATCTCTTTGTCATACTCAACGCCGTCGCTCAGCCGGTCAAGACAAACGGACGTCCCATCATCAAAATCTACAGTTATCGCGGTATTAGTGTTATAATACGAATAATGGAAGAACGGGACGTAATCGTCTGTTGCTTCATCGTAGTACCAGTTTGTGTAGCAGTTGTGGCCTTTGATTATCCTTATCTTCGGCGCGTCAACGTAGACTACCGGAGACGGCAGTATTTCAACCTCTACGGTAAAATCATAGTTCATCAAGGTATACGTCAGCGTATGAATGCCCGCACCCCACGGTTCATGATCCTGACCGCCGTCGTCTTTTAATTCGATATAATAACTGTCATCCTCATAATCGATCCGGTCGGCAAGGCGTTGCAGCTCTATCACTTCTCCGTTTTCCATCGTTATGATCACGGACGTGTCCGCGTAGTAAGGATTGTAGCGCTTGTACGTTACGTCCCGGCCAAGGCTTTCGTCGTAGTATTCACACAGCTCCGTATTCGTTCCCATCAAAATGCTGATCGGTGAGACTGTTATATCCGTCACGTACGACGTTATTATATCAACTTCGATAGTGAAATCATAACCGAGCAGGCTGCAGCTCACGTAATGCGCGCCGGCGCTCCAGTGCGATTCCAACTGATCGTCATCAAACGATATCCTGTAGCCGCGCCCGCCGTAGTTTACGTCATCGTAAATACTGTCAAGCGTTAACACGGTACCGTCTTCAAAGTATACGGTCATGTCCAAAGGCAGCCAGGCGTAATTGTAACGGTAATAGTTTACGTAGTCTCCGATATCTTCGTCGTAATACCAGTCGTTATAATCGTCCGTCACTTCAAGCATTCTTAAGGACCCGACTTCTATATCCGTTACGGGCGTGTCCGTGATTTCGGCGTATATCATAAAGTCGTAACCGAGCAGGCTGCAGTATATCGGATACGTACCGGTATCCCACATATCGCTTTCCTGACCGTCAGAATATTCTATCCTGTACCATTCGCCGCCGTATTCGATATCGTCTTTAATATTATATATAACTATACTGTCGCCGTTTTTGAGACTTATTATTATTTCAATATAGTTGGACGCGTAATCATAATGGAAATAATCTACCCAGTCTCCCAGATCGCCGTCATAATATGAATCAACGTATCCGGACAGGTCCTTTACCAGCATGTAAGGACTACACGTAACGTAGGCAACGGGCGATTCCACTATCTCCACCTCTACGGTGAAATCATAATTCATTATGCTGCAGTGTAGCGTATGCACGCCCGTATCCCAAGCGTTGTCACCTTGATCGTCCGCCTGTATGAAAATGCCGTAGTATTCGTCGTCTTCATCCCGGAAACCTTCCTGCAAGCTGTGAAGCACCTTCGTTTCACCGTTGTCAAGCGTGACGGTTATTTCAACGCTGTTGTCTTCATATTTATAGCGATCGTAATACACGTAATCATAAATGGATTCGTCGTAATAGTACGCCTCTTCCGTATCCGTGTCTTTAACAATCGTTATCTTGCCGGCGGAAACGTCCGCTACGCGGGTGTTTATTATTTCCGTTTCCGCTGTGAATACGTATCCTAAAACGCTGAACCTCGGGTAATATACGCCCGGCTCCCACGGACCGTCCTGTTCGTCTTCGTATCTTATATAATAATCCGTGCCTTTGTAGTTCACGCTTCTGTCAAAGCGGTCAACCGTAACGGAGGACTGATCTTCAAAATATACGGTTATCCCGGCGCTGACGTATAACATATCGTAATGATGATAACCTACGTACGCATCCGAAAACTCGTCATAATATTCCGACCAGTAGCTGTGCGACCCTTTGACCAGCTGTATAGGTGTCACCGTAACGTTCGTTACCGGAGATTCGACTATGATAACGTCAAAAGTAAACGTATAGTTCATTATCTCCGCGGTACAAGTATGCGTGCCGGTAAACCACGGCTGCCCGGACTGGTCGTCGCTGTAGGTAAAGTTGTAATAATTATTGCCGAAATTGACTTCGTCGTTTAAAGACTGCGCGGTCGTGCCCGTTCCGTCGGTAAAATTAACGGTGATATCCGTTTTTGAATTGTTGTAGTAATAACAGTCAAACCTGACGTAATCTTCTGCTGTTTCATCGTAATAATAATTGTCGTAGCAGTTGAATCCTTTCACTATCGTGATGGGATCGACAGCCACGCTTTCGACCGGAGTTTCGATTATCTCCACAGTTACGGTGAAATCAAAGCCCATAACGGTGCAGTTTACCGTGTGGACGCCCACGCCCCACGGATTCTGTGCCTGATCGTCCGTTACCTCGATAGTATGGTAATCTCCGTCGTACCAGAACCAGTCGCCAAGATAAGTAAGCTCGACCGGATCCTCGTCTGCGAAATATATGATAACGTCCACGGTCTCATGTCCGTAATCGTAACGGGTATAGTCGATATACTCGTCGTGATCTTCGTGTTCTATTACGTACGTATCGGTATAACAGTTGTAACCTCTTATAAGCGTTATCTTGCCGGCCTCCACACCGGTCACACCTTTGCCCTGCTTCGTTTCCGTTTTTGCCGGAGCGGTCGGCTTTTCGGCATTTTCGGCTTCACGCTCGATAACGGGCGCCGATATTTCCGCCGCTTCGGGGTTATACGGGAGCGCGGAAACAATATTCGGTATCATGCCGAACAGCATTGCAAAACAAACAAGCAAACACAGCGTCTTTTTCATTTTTGCCTCCGATTTACAAAATGATAAATTTGTTTTTCATAAGACTATAATTATTCATTATAATATTATCATATATATTTCTTTTTGTCAAGTGCAAATATCGCGAGTTTGTTTAAATTGTGTTTCATTTGATACATATTTTTAAATTTTCATCGTTTCATATTGACAAAACGAAAAACGCGGTATATAATGCAGCAGAAAGAATAAGTGTTTCAAATGTAACATAAAACGGAGAAAATCATGCAGAACGCGGAAATTACGGAAAAGCTGAAAAACGTACCGCTTTTCGGCAATACAAACGAAGAACGCCTTTTAAGCGCGGTCTCCTCGTCAAAGCTGCTTCACTACGGCAAAGGCGATGAGATAGTCTTCAAAAAACCCGCTTTATACGTCATCATGAGCGGATACGTGCGCGTTTACCGCACGGAAGGCAGCCACACCGTGCTTCTCAACACCATAAAAGAGGGCGGAGTGTTCGGCGCGGCGCAGCTCTTCTGCGAGGAGGCGGCGTTCTCTTCCGTGAAAGCCGCGTGCGCCTGCACATGTCTGCAGATGCCGAAAGCGGCGGTCTGCGGCCTTTTACAAAACGACTTTGCGTTCACGGAAAACTACGTAACGTTTCTGTCGGACCGGATACGGTTTTTAAACAAAAAAATAGCGTCCTTCACCGCCGGCAACGGCGAGCAGACGCTCGCGGGATATCTGTTATCGCAGCCCGCGGAGGACGGCGTCGTCACGCTTGACAAAAATATGTCGGCTCTCGCTTCGTCGCTCAATCTCAGCCGCCCCACGCTTTACCGCGCTTTTATTTCCCTGTCCGAGCAGGGCCTGATAGAAAAAAACGGCAAAGAAGTGCGCATAATATCAGCAAAAAAACTTTAAAATATATAAAAGAGGTACAAAAAAATGAAAAAAGTTTTATCAGTAATCTTATCGCTTGCAATGCTTATATCGGTCATGATGCTCGCGTCCTGCACCGAAACAGGCGAAGAAACGACGGCGGAAGCCAACTCGACCGCGGCTGAAACGGCCGCGGAGACAGAGCCGGAAGCGGCGCCCGAACAGATCAGGGTGTTCACTCTCATGGGCCCGACAGGCATGGGCATGGCAAAACTCATATCAGACGACAAAAACGGAGTATCAAAACAGGATTACACGTTTACGGTAGCCTCCGCGCCGGACCAGATCACGGCTGAGGTCATAAAAGGCAGCTTTGAAATAGCGGCAGTTCCCGTAAACTTAGCGTCCGTGTTATACAACAAGACCGAGGGCAAAATAAAACTCGCGGGCGTCAATACGCTGGGCGTGCTCTACGTGCTTGAAAACGGCAATACAATAAACTCCGCAGCGGATCTCAAGGGCAAGACGATATACGCAACGGGCCAGGGCTCCAACCCCGAATACACGCTGCGCTATATCTTATCCAAAAACAACATAGATCCCGATAAAGACGTTACTATCGAATATCTGGCGGAGCACGCGGAGCTTGCAACGCAGATGGTGGCCGGCTCCGTGACGCTCGGCATGCTGCCCGAGCCCAACGTAACGTCCGTCATGGTACAGAACGGCGACGTCAGAATCGCACTTGATCTGAGCAAGGAATGGAAAGAAGTCTCAGGCACAGAGCTCGTTCAGGGCTGCATAATAGTAAGCGCGGAGTTTGCCGAAAAGTATCCGGCGGCACTTCAGACTTTCCTTGAAGAATACAAGGCAAGCGTAGATTTCGTCAACTCCAGTATCGACGAAGCGTCAGCTCTTATAGAGGAAGCCGGCATAGTTCCGAAGGCGGCTATAGCGAAAAAAGCGATCCCGAACTGCAACATAGTGCTTATGACCGGCGAAGCGATGAAAGAACCGGTATCCGCTATGCTGAACGTTTTATACGAGGCGGAAGCCAAATCCGTAGGCGGCAAGCTGCCGGACGAAGGCTTCTATTACACGGGTAAATGAAAAAACGGGCAAAAGCTCTGCCCGCCCCGCTCCGTTTTCTTCTCGTTTTTGCGTTCTGGGTCGGAGTTTGGTGGATAATTTCGGCTATAGTCGGCAAAGAAGTGCTCATACCGTCGCCGCCCGTGGTGACGGTCCATCTCATCGGACTGCTTAAAACGTCGGATTTTTACCTGTCCGTCGGAATGTCCGTTCTGCGCATAACCGCGGGATTTGCGGCGGCGGTGCTGCTCGGCGTAATAACGGGCGTGCTGTGCGCGGTATCAAAGACGGCCGACGCGCTTCTCTCCCCGCTTTTCAGCGTAATAAAAGCGACGCCGGTCGCGTCGTTCATAATACTCGCGCTCGTGTGGATCAATAAAGAACTTATCCCGGTTTTTATATCCGCTCTTATGGTCTTGCCCGTGATACACGGCAACGTGCGCGAGGGAATAAAATCGACAGACAAAGAGCTTTTGGAAATGGCGCGGATATTCGGTTTTTCAAAAAAGCAGAAGCTGACCCGCATATATCTGCCGTCCGTTGCGCCGTATCTTACGGCGGGTGTAAAGACCTGCCTGGGTCTGGCATGGAAAGCCGGCGTGGCGTCCGAAGTCCTCTGCTTTGCCGCGTATTCGATAGGCAACAAGCTATATCAGTCAAAGGTGTATCTTGAAACGGCGGATATGTTCGCGTGGACGGTAACGGTAATAGTCATAAGCGTCATAATAGAAAAACTGCTTATGTCGCTCGTAGTCGGAAATCGGAGCAGAAAAAGATATGATAACAGTAAAAAAACTGAAAAAGTCGTTTGACGATAAAATCATATTCAACGGGTTCGATCTGAGCCTGCCGGATAAGGGAACGTATTATATATCCGGCCCGTCCGGCAGCGGAAAGACCACGCTTCTGCGCATCATCGCCGGGCTCGACACGGATTACGAAGGTACTGTCGAGCACGACGGGGTCATATCGTACGTGTTTCAGGAAAACCGGCTTATCCCGTCGCTTACGGCGTATCAGAATGTGTTCGAGGTGTGCCGCGATAAAGAAAAAACCACGTATCTTCTGAAAGAAGTCGGGCTTGAGGCTGATTCGGACAAATACCCGGCGGAGCTTTCCGGCGGTATGAACAGAAGGGTCGCCATAGCGCGGGCGCTGGCGTTCGATCACGATATACTTTTACTGGACGAGCCGTTCACGGCGCTTGACGGAGAGATAAAAAAAAGCGTGATATCGCTTATAAAAGAGCGCGAGGCGGACCGCCTAATACTGCTCGTGAGCCATGACGAAAGCGAAGCCGACGCGCTTTCATGCGAGCGCATCGAATTCAGATGAGCGGCAGCTCACGGCGGCGCATATCCGCGCCGTGAAAGCATAACAACAAAACAAAAAATCATCTCCGGCGCGGATTTAAAATATTTTTCCGCACCGGAGATCTTTATTATATTTTCACACCGCTCCCGCGGAAAAATATTCCCTTTGCGCTGCGCGCAAATTGCGCCGCCGGGGCAATGCAGAAAATGCAGAATTAAGAATTAAGAATTCAGAGGCGGCATACCGCCGACCCCTACCGTCAACCCGCTCATATCTTATCCAGATCGTACGGGGTCGCCTGGTATACGAAATAGTTGAGCCAGTTGGAAAAAAGCAGGTGCGCGTGACCGCGCCAGACGTTTTTGGGCGTTTTGGTCGGGTCGTCGTCGGGAAAATAATTGTACGGGACTTCAATGGGGAGTCCTTTTTCCTTGTCTCTGAAATACTCTTTCGCAAGCGTGTCGTAATCGTATTCGCAGTGGCCGGTTATGAAAAACCTGCTGTTCACGTCGTCGGATATAAGATACACTCCCGCTTTGTCGGACGCCGCTACTACGCGCAGACCGAACGCGGCGGACACCTCGTCCTCGTACACTTCCGTATGGCGCGAATGCGGCGCCAGAAACGTCTCGTCAAAGCCGCGGACTATCGGATGCGCGGGCAGAAGAACTCTGTGTTCGTATACGCCGAACATTTTTTTATCCATTTTATGCTTGTTGACGCCGTAATAGTAGTAAAGCGCCGCCTGCGCCGCCCAGCAGATGAATATCGTGGAGAACACGTTCTTTTTCGCCCAGTCGAATATACCGCAGAGCTCGTCCCAGTAGTCAACCTCGTCAAAATCGAGATTCTCAACGGGCGCGCCGGTGACGATAAGTCCGTCGAATTTTTCTTTTTTGACCGCGGAAAAATCTTTATAAAACGCCTCCATGTGTTCTTCGGACGTGTTTTTGCTCACGTGATTTTCCACGCGCAGAAGCGTCAGATCTATCTGCAAAGACGAGTTTGACAGTAGTCTTACAAGCTGCGTTTCCGTCGCTATTTTCGTGGGCATGAGGTTAAGGACCGCGATTTTCAGCGGTCTTATATCCTGATGCAGAGCGCGGAGCTCATGCATGACGAATATATTCTCGTCACGCAAAATCCCCGCGGCGGGCAGCCCGTCGGGTATTTTAATAGGCATGGTTTACCCCTTATCCTGTGATTATTTTACGATCTGTACGCTTTGCAGAGTCTGCTCGAAAGCCGCGTCAAATTCGCCGGAAACGCTTGTGAACGTTACGACCACGCACTTGCCGGAGAAGAAGAACGTGCAGGCTTTTTCGTGCATGGCGACGCCGTTGTACGTAACGTCAAAATCCGTTGTGACCGTTTTATAATCATCATTTTCGCTGTTTTCGTATTTGAAATTTTCAATGCTGCCGAAAGCCTGAGTGAAAGACTGTTTCAGATTTTCTTCCGTGTACGTTTCGTAGCTGTCGTTTGCGGCGACGAAAGAAATGTTGTCGGAATGAACCGGATAGTCTTCATAGACCGCAAGCGTCACGCCCTGCGCGGACTGGACCGAAAAGCCCTCCGGCAGGATGAGCGAAACGCCTTCGTACACGTATCTTTCGCTATCTTTTTCCGTTTCGGCTTCGGTCGTCGCCTCTTCGGTCGCCGTTTCCGTCCCGGTTTCGGTTTCGGTCTCGGTCTCGGTTTCAGTCTCCGTTTCCGTTTCTTCGGATGTGGTGATCTCTGCCGCAGTCGTCGCCGGCTCGGCTTTTGTGGTCTCCGGATTTACGTTGATGTTGATGCACGACGCAAGCGATAAAACGAGCGCCGCTGCCAATAATAATACAATAAATTTTCTCATGATAATTTCTCCTATTTGGAATTATTTTTTAAGCATGCTTCTTTGCCATACCGGGTCGGGCGTAAGACCGAGAAGCTCCGTTACCGTCGCGGCGACGTTTGACAAGCCGTAGTCGTCCGCCGGTTCAATCTCATGCACCGCGTTTTTGTCGTATATGATGAACGGCACGGGGTTGAGCGAATGGGCCGTTCTGACCTGGAGTTTGCCCTTTTTGTTCATCTCAAGCATCTCGTCCGCGTTGCCGTGGTCGGCTGTGACGCACATTATGACGTTGTTTTCTTCGCATACCGCTTTGAGCCTCGCGAGGCAGAGGTCGAGCGCTTCCATACCGCACACCACCGCATCAAAATTGCCGGTGTGACCGACCATATCGCCGTTCGGGAAATTGCAGCGCATGAAGTCGAACCTGCCTTCTTTTACGACCTTTATAAGCTCGTCCGTTATTTCCGCGCATTTCATCCACGGACGCTGATCGAATGATACTCTGTCGGACGGGATCTCAACGAAAGTCTCAAGCTCGTCACTGAATTTTCCGGAGCGGTTGCCGTTCCAGAAGTACGTCACGTGGCCGTATTTCTGCGTTTCGGATATAGCGTACTGATTCGCGCCCGCCGCTACGAGATATTCGGACAGCGTATGCTTTATTTCTGGCGGGGAGACGAGATAATTTTTCGGTATTTTCAAATCTCCGTCGTACTCCAGCATTCCGGCGTATACAACGTCCGGGCGGAAGCCGCGGTCAAAATACGGGAAATCATCGTCGTCAAACGCCATGGAAAGCTCTATCGCGCGGTCGCCTCTGAAATTGTAGAGTATCACAGCGTCGCCGTCGTTCATTTTGCCGACGGGTTTGCCGTCTTTTGCTATGACGAAAGCCGGAAGATCCTGGTCTATGACGCCGGGATTTTCCTGACGGTACGTTTCTATGGCTTCTTTAGCTGTCGCAAACTGTCTGCCCTCTCCGTGGACGTGCGTTTCCCAACCGCGGGAGACCATGCCCCAGTCGGCTTTATATCTGTCCATGGTTATCTTCATCCTGCCGCCGCCGGAGGCGATGCAGGCGTGGAAGTTACCGTCGTTCAACCTGGCTATTTTATTTTCAAGCGCGTCGACGTACGTGAGCGCGGACGTTGCGGGAACGTCGCGTCCGTCAAGCAGGATATGGACTCTTACTTCTTTTACGCCCTCTTTTTTCGCCTCGTCTATCATATTGAAAAGATGAGAAATATTTGAATGTACGTTTCCGTCGGACAAAAGGCCTATAAAGTGGAGCGCGCCGCCTTTCTGCGTGTTTGCAATTATCTTTTTCCACACGTCTGATTTGTATATCTTTCCGCTTTCAATGCTCTCGTTTACGAGCTTTGCTCCCTGAGAATATATCTGACCGCAGCCGAGCGCGTTGTGACCGACTTCGCTGTTGCCCATATCGTCGTCGGACGGCAGACCTACCGCCGTGCCGTGAGCTTTGAGTCTTGTATTCGGACATTCTTTTAAGAGTTTGTCAAGCGTAGGCGTGTTTGCCGCCGTGACCGCGTCTCCTATGCCGGTCTTTGAAAAACCGACGCCGTCCATAACTATCAAAAGTACCTTATTCATTATTTGATCCCCTTTACTATGCTGTATATCTCGGCAGAAACCGTTTCTTTCGGTCTGTCGGCGTTAACTATGAAAATGTTTTCGCGTTCGTTGCACATTCTGAACGTATCGGCAAAGCGGCGTTTGACGCGCCTTATTATCTCTTCCGTCTCGTATATCTCAGTCGTCAGTCTTTCGCTTTCCATACGCTCTATACATCTTTCAACGGAAAGATCAAGGAAAATGCACGCGTCCGGGCGGCAGATATCCGGACAGTCCAGATTCATGTGCGCCACCCAGCCTATATCGCTGTCTATGCCCTGATACGCAAGCGAAGAATAGTAATATCTGTCGCAGATAACGTCCGTACCCGCCTGCAAAAATCCGGCTATACCGGTTTTCGGATTTACGTTATGCTGTATGCGGTCGCAGAGAAACAGCGCCGCAAGCTCTGACGCCGAGCGGGTGTGAAGTCCCGCAAGCGCGTCTCTTACAAGTCCGCCGACAGCGGAAGACGTAGGCTCCGCCGTTGCGTAGACGGATCTTCCGTCCTCGTTCAATCTCTTTTTCAAAAGCTCTATATGCGTCGTCTTGCCCGCGCCGTCAAGCCCTTCAAGCACTATGAAATTGCCTTTTTTGCCGCTTGCGGGAGTTTTTTTCGAGGGCTTATAAAGCAGCTTCTTTTCTTCTTCGCCGTATTCTTTGAGCGCAAGAAAAGCCTTTACCGCGCCGTCTTTTTTGCCGTGCCAGGCGTATAACGCCTCCGCCTCGTCCGGCGGCAGACGCTTTTCTATTTCCGCGGGTTTCGCGTCCTCAAGCATGAGGAGCCGTAATTCCGTAAGCATAAAACACATCTCCTGATATGATATCTAAATAATTATACATTGATACGTTTGTTTTTTCAACCGTATTTTATGAACATTTGCGGTTTTAGCTCTGTTTGAAGTGGTCGACTATGAGCTTTTCGTCGTAGAACACTTTGTCGACCGCCGTGATACGCGGCCTGTTGTTTTCCGATTCTATTATTGTAAACGAGCAGTTGTACGGAGCGCGGCCGCGCCAGAAATCCGCCGGGTCGTCAAACAAGCAGTTCGTCATAGCCCTAAGAGCGCAGCCGTGCGTGCTTATAAGATACGTTTTGCCGTCGTCTTTTTTAATCAGTTCTTTAAGGAATCTCTGCGTCCTTTCGCAGACTTGCCTGACGTTTTCGCCGTTCGGAAATCCCGCGAATTTCACGGGATCGGTATAAAACAGAAAGCCCGGCTGTCCCATTTCGGATAGCTTCCTTCCCTCCATATCGCCGAAATCTATCTCAAGAAGCCTGTCGTCAAGCTCTATCGGAATGTCGTTTCCGCTGTGTTCAAGCACGAGCTTCGCCGTTTCCACTGCTCTTTTAAGCGGACTTGAGATACAACAGTCAAAACGTATATCCCTAATAGCCTGACCGGTAAGCACCGCGAGCTGCCGTCCGCTTTCGTTAAGCGGCTCGTCAAGCCGTCCCTGCATTATTCTTTTCGCGTTCAGCGCCGTTTCTCCGTGGCGTATAATATAGATCTTCATAATATTCTTCCCGTTTTCGTGATCGTATATATTATATCTTTTACGCCGCCGTTTTCAAGTAGTTTTACAAAAATATTACATTTTTTACGTTTTCGTAATTGCATGGGTCGGCGCCCCCTCAGAAATACTGAGGGAGGGGACAGGGGGTTTGGGGGTGGCGAGGCTTGCCGAGCCGTGAGGGGTGGGTAACCACCCATATTCGTCGCGAAGCGACACCGATTTTTATTCTTTATTCTTTATTCTTTCTTCTTTATTATTTTTTGAACGGGAGGGGAAACCCCTCCCCTACGAATTATCGTCGGAAAGCCGCTCTCTTAATTCTGAATTCTTAATTCTTAATTCTCATACTTGACAACAGGCTTTAAATATGATATTCTTTATTTACAACACAAGGAGACGTATATCATGTTCAAAAAAGCAAAAGCGATATTCTTAAAAGACAAAAGCAAAACTCCGAACACGTTCGCGCGGTTCTGGAAAAATGCCGGAATAAAAAGCGGCAGGATAAAGATCCGCATCACCGCGGCTTCGTTTTACCGGCTGTATATAAACGGCAAATTCGTCTGTCACGGTCCGGCGAGATCCGGCATCGGTACTGCCCGCGTTGACGAATATCCCATAGACGATTACATAACAGACGGCGAAAACCTGTTTGAGATAGAGGCGGTGTGTTATTACAACGCGTTCGGCACCGTAAACGACATCACGAACGAACCGGGCTTCGTCATTGCCGAAATATTCGGCGACCGCGAAAGATCCGTACTGCATACCGACAAAACCTGGGGCGGCATGCTGATAAATCAGCGTGACAGATACGCGCAGCGCCATTCCCACTGCCGTCAGGTGACGGAGGTATGGGATCTTTCAAGATACAACGAGCCGTATGAGGTCGAAGAAGTACCCGCTCCGGCGTTTATCCCGCGCGGCGTTCCGTACCCGGATTTCGGGCGCGTTTACGCAAAAAGTCTGATCGACGTCTGCGCTTATGAGTACGACGACAACATAAAGGTAAAACCGAAATTCTACGATCTGTGGCGGGAAGAATATCAGTCAAAGGGCGAATACGTCGGGCGTCAGGATATGACGCTGCGCCGAGTACCGCTTGACTGCGAGACAAAAAAGACGGGCGATTCCGTAAGCTTCGGCGCCTCGCCAAAAAACACGGTCAAAGCCGCGGTTTACGATATGAAAGAAATGCGCGTCGGCTTTATCGACTTTGATATATCCTTATCAAAAGCCGCCGCCGTTGACGTGATATATTCAGAGCGGCTCGAGGATGACGGAGAGATAATCTCGCAGGCGGGCTTCAACACCTGTTTCCGCGTTTACTGCGGTAAAGGCGCAACTCATTTCACGTCGTTTGAGCCGTATGCGTTCAGATATATAAAGATACTCGTCCGCACGGACAAACCGTTTTGCGTAAACAGCCTGGGACTTATAACGTACGTCACGCCCGATCAGCGCGGCGGCACGTTTTTGTGCAGCGACGAGGATATAAACCACATATACGACGCCTCGTACAAGACGCTTTTGCTCAACACGCTTGACATTTTTATGGACTGTCCGGACAGAGAGCGCGGCGGCTGGCTCTGCGATTCGTTATGGACCGGAAGAGCCGCGGCTTTGATGCTTGCCGACCCGTCTATCGAGCGTGCTATGATAGAAAATTTCTTATGCGTGCCCGCACAAGACTGTTATTACGGCTTTTTCCCGCAGTGCTATCCCGCAACGGGCGACTTCAAAAACGGCGCGCTTACGACGTGGTCGTTCTGGTTTGTGATCGAGATTTACGAATATTTCAAAAGGACCGGCGACAGAGAGCTTACAGACAGATTCAAGCCGAGGCTCGACGCGTTTTTTGACGGCGTCTCAAAGCTCTGCGGCGAACACGGCCTGTTTGAATCTCACAGCACCGTTTTCGTCGACTGGTCGCTGTCAAATAATCACGAATACGTATATCCCATATCCTGCGCGGCGAACGTGGAATACGCCTGCGCGCTTGAGTGCTACGACAAACTCTACGGCGTGCCAAAGGCAAAGGCGCACGCGGAAAAAATCAGAAAAACGCTGCAGAGCGTTGCTATCGATCTCGGCGGCTACGATCCGAGATATATCCTGCACGACAGTCTGAAATATGAAAACGGCAAACTCACGGGCAAGCCGTATTTCAGCGAGGCGGCGCAGTATACGATGCTTTGGGGAGAGCTTTTCACAAAAGAAGAATGCCCCGGGCTTATCGACGCGGTGGTAAACGAGCTCGGTCCGTGCCCGGACAGAAAACCGCCGGCGCTTGACATCGGCGCGGCGAATATGTTTATCGGTTTGTGCATACGTCTCGATATGCTCTCAAAGCTCGGATACACGGAGCAGATGCTAAAAGAAATACGTTATCTTTGCGGCATAATGCTCAAAGAAGGCCCGGGCACGCTCTGGGAGACCGTGAGCGGCAAGGCGAGCCGCTGCCACGGCTTTATGGCGCATATCGGCGTACTGTTATCACGTGATATTTTGGGTCTCGATATACCGCAGACCGTGCCGGAAAAGACCGTTAAAATAGCGCCGCATATCCTCGGTCTGAAATTCGCAAAAGGAACGGTCAGCACGCCGGACGGCGTTATAAGCGTAAGCTGGAGCATGGACGAAAAGCGTTTTGAATTAAACGTCAACGCGCCGGAAACTTACGCGGTAGACCTGACTTTACCGGAAGAAGTAAGAGGTTACGGAAACGTAACGGTAAACGGCAAGCCGGCAGACGCGAAGACGGGACAATATCGTCTTTCTTCGCCCGTATACGTAAAGGCGGTGAAACAATGAAACGCATAAACAGAGGACTGTATTCAAACTACGGTATGTTCGCCGGAGCGCTTCTTGTAATCACGACGTTTGACACGCTGTCCGGCTTCTTTTTCGGCTCGCTCGGCCAGCTCGCTCTGCTTGAAGCGATAATGACGATAATGCTTATAGCCATGCTTTTTATGAAACTGCACCATTTTATGCTCTGCGTTCCTTACGCGTTTCTTGCGGTGACGCATTTCTTCCACGGAAGCGATTATCTTACCGCAGCGTTCGACTTTGCGCTCTATTTCCTGATGTTTTTGATGTGTTTCCTCGTTCTGACGGAGATACTTCCGCAGAAAGCAAAGGACTTTATATTGAAACTGTGGTTTGTTCCCGCGGCGTTATGGTTTTTGTATAATCTTGTTATCATGATTGTTTTCATAAAATCGTATCAGCCGCTCGATCTTGCGATAAACGCGTTTATGACCGCCGTTTACGCCGCCGCTCACCTCTTCGTCGGTCTGTGGCTGAAAAAACCGCACAAGATAAATTAAGAATTAAGAATTCAGAATGTAGGGGGCGGCGCCTCGACGCCCCGATCGTAGGGGCGAGCATTGCTCGTCCGTTTTTTATCCGCAAAAAAAGCCCCGAGAGAATTCTCGGGGGGATGGCGGGGCAAAGCGGCTTACGCCGCAGTGAAATTCGTCGTCAAAGCCGACGAGTGAAATCGCTTCGCGGTTAAATCGGGCTTCGCCCGGTGATATTCAACTCTTACGAGTTGAGTGAATAAGGAGAATTTTCTGTTATTGGTGGATAGGGGGCGGCCGGGGTTCCCCAAAAACGAGGTACGAGTTTTTGGGGGTTCACGGGCGGGGAGTCCCAAATGTGCGCTTTGCGCACACAATTTGTCGGCTCTGCCGACTCCTTTTTTTATTCTTTATTATTTCTTCTTTATTCTTTCTTATTTTTCTTTTCAAACACCGGTGTATACTCTTTGTTCTGTTCTTCACGTTTTCTTTTGACTACGTGGACGATAATTACGACTGCGGCGAAGACCGCGTATACGACCGCCGCGGCGGACATCAGGAAAACTACGGATCTGACGTTTGTTATCTGCCCCGTCACCGTTATAAACAAACCGAAGAGCGCCGCCATAGTGAGCAGGAAGTGTATCAGCAGTTTTACGGCGAGCGAGAGTTTTTTTATTTTGAAAACGTTTTGTATCACAGCCATGACGATCGAAAATCCGAGCAGTAAAAGCTCTATATCAAACATAAGGAACTGACCTTTTGAGCCTTCCCCAGCCGTAAGCTGGAAGATCGCCGTTATAAACAGCTGCGTCACGGCAAAGTAAACGCACGCGTTTTTCAGATTTGATCCTATTATCTTCAAATATTTCATACCGCACCTCATATTCGTTACAGCGCTATTGTATCACAACATTATGAATAAATCAATATTTACAAATCCGCATTGAATTTAAACGATCCGTGTTTTATAATAAAATCAGTAAATTATGTGAGGTTTGTTATGTTTGTAAGACCTTTGGCGGACAGAATGAGACCGCAGACGTTTGACGATATTGCCGGACAGCCGCATTTGTTCTCGGAAAACGGCTCGCTTCGCCGTATGATAAACGGCGGGCATATAACGAATATGATATTCTACGGCCCTCCCGGCACGGGCAAGACGACGGCGGCGAATATCATAGCCAAGCAGGCGGATATGACGATGTTCAAGCTGAATGCGACGACGGCGTCTCTGTCCGACGTCAAGGACGTTATATCACAGACGGATACGATAATAGGCGCGGGCGGCATACTGCTGTACTTGGATGAGATACAGTATTTCAACAAAAAACAGCAGCAGTCGCTGCTTGAATATATCGAGGACGGGCGCATAACGCTGATAACGTCAACGACGGAAAACCCGTTTTTCTACGTTTACCCCGCCATTATCTCGCGTTCCGCGGTGTTTGAATTCAAGCCCGTGGAGCCGTCCGACTGCGTGCCCGTACTGCGCCGCGCGCTCTCGATCTTAAACGAGGAAAACAAGACGGAATGTACCTGCGACGACGACACGCTTTTGTATATCGCCCGCCTCTGCGGCGGCGACGTACGGCGTTGCATAGGTCTGCTCGAGCACGTCTATTACGCCGCGGACGATAAGATAGATAAAGAGCTTACAGATAAATTCGTACCCGACGCGATGCGCGGCACGGGCGCTTTTCAGCGCGACGGAGACGGTCATTTCGATCTGTTGTCGGCGCTTCAGAAGTCGATACGCGGCTCCGATCCCGACGCGGCGGTATTTTACCTCGCAAAGCTGCTCTCCGCGGGCGAGCTTTTGTCCGTCTGCCGCAGACTTCAGGTGATAGCGAGCGAGGATATAGGTCTCGCGTACCCGCTCGGCGCCGTTATCACACGCGCGTGCTGTGAGAGCGCGAAGGAGCTCGGCCTGCCCGAGGCGCGCATACCGCTGACGAACGCCGCGATAACGCTCGCCACCGCGCCGAAGTCCGCGCAGGGCATATTCGCGTACGACAAGGCGGAGGCGGATATAGCCGCGGGCTTGGGCAAAAACGTGCCCGACCACCTGCGTGACGTGCATTATTCGGGCGCCGCAAAGCTCGGGCGCGGTACGGAGTACAAATACCCGCACGATTACGAAAACGACTGGTGCGAACAGCAGTATTTGCCCGACGACGTCAAGGATAAACGGTACTACGAGTACGGAAACAACAAGACCGAACAGGCGGCGAAAGCGTATTGGGAGAAGATTAAAGGAGTAAAAGAATGAGGTTTGCAAAATGTTTGCCGTACCTTATCGTAGGGAGGGGGCTTGCTCCCGCCGAAAACGGTGAAATCAGAACCTCATAAAAACTGTTTGGAAAATCGCCGAAAATCAGCTTTTATCACTCAAAAACAGATATCCGTCATAAAAAAACGCTTAATCTGTAATCAGAACGGCGGGAGCAAGCCCCCTCCCTACAGGTACAATCCAATAAATTGTAAATTGAGAAAACATGAATTCAGCAAAAAACGAATCGGTAGAATTGCCGAAAAGAAAACACCCTCGGCTTGACGATTACGATTATTCGTCGGCGGGGTTGTATTTTATTACGATCTGTACGCACAACAGAAAATGTATTTTTTCCAAAATTGTAGGGCGGGGGCTTGCTCCCGCCGAAAGCGATGAAATCAGAACTGAATATAAGTTGTATGGAAAAATCGCCGAAAATCAGCTTTTATCACTCAAAAACAGATATCCGTCCCTAAAAATATACGCATACGTGATTATGCCTAATCACATTCACTTGATCATAAATCCGGCGTTCGGCACGGCGGGAGCAAGCCCCCGCCCTACGGTCATGGATATAATCTGTACGTATAAATCTCTGACAACGAGAGAATGTAAAAAAGCATATATGACGGACAAGGTATTTCAAACCTCTTTTTATGAGCACATTATAAGAAGCAAAGAGGAATACGAAGAGACACTGAAATACATATACGACAATCCCGTACACTGGATATATGACCCGCTGTATCAAAAAGACGGCTGAGAAATGTTCCCGGCTTGCTTCGCAGACAGCTTTCCAAGAGAGGACGCCGAGCCTCTTTTTAAATTTTTGAAAAATTTATTCAGACCCGTTACTTTTCACGTTTTTTGTCGCTTATATATATGAAAGCGGAAAATCTGAGAGGAAAAAATCATGGAAGACGAAAACATTGTCGATCTGTATCTGCGCCGCGATGAGGATGCGATAAAGCAAACCGAGATAAAATACGGAAAAAAACTGTTATCGCTGTCGGTAGGGATAACACAGGACAGACAGGACGCGGAAGAATGCTGTGACAGCACGTATTTTGAGGTATGGAACACCATCCCGCCAAACGAGCCGCGCACATACTTTTTCGCCTATATCGCTCGCATATGCCGCCATATCTCGCTCGATCTGTGCCGCAGCAGAACCAGGCAGAAGCGAAAAGCGATGATAACGGCGCTGTCCGACGAGCTCGATCTTTGTTTCGCCTCGCCCGACGATACCGATAAATGGATAGTCGATAACGCGCTGAAAAAAGCGCTTAACGATTTTTTGTCGTCGCTTGATGAAGACAGCCGCGATATGTTCATACGCCGTTACTGGTATATGGACAGCACGGCGGAGCTTGTGCGGAAATTCGGCAAAAGCGAGGGCAGTATAAAAATGGCGCTTTTGAGAATGAGGCAAAGCCTTCGTCTGTTTCTTGAAAAGGAGGGGATACGGATATGACCGGATACGAATTGCTTAAAAAAATGGAGCTGTGCGACGACAAATACGTTGTACACGCAGCCGAAATAAAAAGAAAACCTGTCATAAAGCCGTATTTAACAGCCGCTGCGGCGGTTATTCTCACCGTTGCCGCGATACTGCCGTTCGCCCTGCGCTTCTCCGGCAAGGTAACGGCGTCGGACGTGGCGGCGCTTTTCGCGGGTGACGTAACCGACGGCACGCCCACAAGAGCTTACGTCACGGTCTGCGCGCCGGATATATCGGAGCTCGGCTACGACTGTCTGCCTCTGCCCGACGGCGGCACGGTCAGGGTTTATACGATCGACCGCAGCGCGAGGGTCAGCAAATCCGCATTTGTAAAATTCGCCGGAAACGCGATCGGCGCCCTCTGCTCCGGCGTCGGCGCGGAGGCGCCCGAATACGGTATCGAAAAGCGCGAGTGGGGCGACGGCGGTTACACTATAGATCTTGCCGATAAAACGTACAAAGCGAACGGGTGCTTTATCAGCGCTTCCGCGTCGGACGGTATCGGCTATTCGGCGATGATCTCGCTCTCAAACGGCGATCTGACGTTTGACGGAATAAACGTGAAGCCCGATATGACGCTTGACGACGAAAGCCTCGCCGCGTCGTTTCAGCCGCTTCGCCGCGCGTTGCGCGACAGGCTCGGCGTTGATCTGCCGGAAATCAGAGTAAAACGCATTTACGACGCCTGGGGACCGCTCAAAGCCGTTTATATTGAATTTTGCGAAAAAGAAAACGCCGATATTGCCATGAACAGGGTCATGATATCGGACGAATATATAAGGATATCCTTCAGATTCAACAACGGTCGTGTTGAATCGACAAGCATATATTACTGCCGCGCGGTAAAGCCGTCAAAGCACAGAGAGGAAAAAATGATAAGCCTCGCCGAGGCGGAGAAGCTGTTATATAAAGGCTATGTTTTCGGCGGTCATATATGCGAGCTTTGCATGAGAGAGCAGACGGCGGTCGATTTTGAGGGCTACGACAAGGTCGGACTGTATTATTACGAGGGCTTTCCGTTTTACGCGTTTTACAAAAATACGGATCTGAAAAACGAAAACGGCTCGCAAATCTACGCAAGAACTCTCGTCCCCGCGATAAAGGTCGAGGGACTTGAAAAATACTTTGAAAAGCAGGTGAGCGAGCACGGCAAATTCGCGCAATTTGAGGAGATCGCGGAATAGTGTTTTAATTATTCAGCTCTTCAATTAAGCCGCTCTTTTTGTAATAGATTTTATACCCGCAGATCTCGTCGCCGTTATACGCCTCGGCGCGTTCCGCTTTTTTAACGTAGTATATGCGCTTGCATTTGGGGGAGAAGATGAGGACGCTTTTGTCCGCCGAGGCGCCTTTGAGGTCTATTTTCATCCTGCGCCCCGTCACCTCGGTTATGACGTCCGGCGCGAGCGTTCTGACGCCGGGAAGCGAGCCGCGCCACGATACGCCCATGA
>JAEEGJ010008100.1_pt1 | contig 29275 bp, 23 predicted proteins | sample 8958761 | NCBI WGS metagenome assembly JAEEGJ01 (sample SAMN16246546, study PRJNA631951) | gut metagenome | biome: gut microbiome; feature: rumen; material: RS-attached | host: Bos | place: Iran: Karaj | collected 2018-10
TCATGAAGATGGTGCTGCTCGATAGCAGCACTGATGTCTTGACTGCAAGAGTCATTTGATAGCGAGCTATCCTCTGCCTCTTTCATTCAATCCATCACCCCGTTGGGGCAACATCTTCATGAATCGAAAATGGCCTTCGGCAGGAAAATGAGAAAAAATATTTGCTTGATCGAATATAAATAATGATGAAAAAAACTTCATTGGTGTTGGGACTACGTCCCGATGCATAGACTTAGTGTCAGTCCACTATGAGAACGAGTTCTCCTAGCTGACTGGCACTAATCCTATGCGCACATCAAGGATGTGCCAACACCAATGAAGATAAAAATGCTCCACATTTGTGGAGCAGAAAAAGGTCTTCGTCCATAAAAACTATCCAGATCCCGTTGATTCTTTTTAAAAGATGAAAAATGGATTTATGGACTATGGAACTGACTGATGTCAGTTCTGATGTATTGTCTATAATCGTCAACAGAAAGCGAGCTTTCCGTTGCCACTTCCAGTCAATCCATCACCTCTTCGAGGCTATCATAGTCCATAAATCGAAAATCTTTTAAAAATACAAAAAATAATTTCGTATCCCACCTCATTCCTCATTAGATTTCCTCATAGATTTCTTGCGTTAGCAATAAAATACTGTATAATCAGAATGGACAAACAAAGATTTTAAAAATATTTTGCTGTGAAACCATTTTAAGGCTTTAGGATATGACCCGATAGGGTGGTGGATGCCTAAGACATGGCAGATAGGAGCTTGCTCATAGATGTCATCTCTGAGACATTCACCAGATGCGATATCAAGCGCATCTTATCCTAATGCCTCATTTTTCATCTTCTTATTATTTAATGAGCAGGGTAATGGATGAATTGACGTGGAATTGTGCACATAAAAGGATATATAGGGGTTGCAATTTGTTTTTTGGATGCTGGAATATAGGTTATTTTTCAACATTTATGGTTTTTTGATGCCATCATATTGGATTTTTTATTAACTTTGCCCCGATATATAGGCGGATTTTGAGGTGGTCATACCTTCGGTGTGGCTAGCTCTAGCGAAGCTGTATAGACAAGTATGATTTTTGCAAATTATTAGTCAACTATTATATCAATTAGTTATGAAATTTACAATCATTGGATGCGGTAATTCTGGTCTTATTCACGCCGCAAAACTGTATGAAAAAGGACACGAAGTTGCGTTACTTAAGACTTCGAGCACGAATGGCAAGTTTTTTGACATGATCAAATCGGCTAAAAAGTATCATGTCAAAGATGACACTATCCAGGGTCGTGGACGAGAATTCGATGTTTATCCTTCTATCATAACTCGTAATGTTCGTGAAGCTGTTGAGTTTGGTGACATCATTATGGTGATGACTACCACTTTGCAGCATGAATTTGTGGCAGAACTGATTTCTCCATTCGTTCGCGATGGTCAGATCATCGTGCTGGTACCTGGTTATATGGGCAGCCTGATCTTCAAGAAGCACATCAAGAAGCATATCATCTACAGTGAGTGGGAGACTACCGCATACAATGGACGTATTGTCAACAGCGAATACGTGCGTATCTCGTTCTACAATCCACGCAATGCCATTTCGGTGCTGCCATTGAGTGAGACGCAGACCGTGCTTGATATCCTTTCGCAGTGCTTCGACAATACAAAATATACACGTAAGCATATCCTTGAATCTGCCTTCCACAACCCGAATATGATTGTGCATCCTATCGGCATCCTGTTCTCCGCTTCGCGCATCGAGTATAGTAATGGAGAGTTCTGGATGTATCGTGAGGCATTCACTCCTTCGGTTGTGAATGTCATCAAGGCGTTTGATGTGGAGAAGAACAAGGTACTTCAGGCTTTCGGTTGCGAACCTCTGGACTATTTCGAGGCTGCCAAATGGCGCAATGAGGAGGATCTGAGCATTGATGCTATGACCGTGTTCCGTTCGTTTGCTGATTCGAGCAACAAGGGTCCTTCGTTCATCAACCATCGCTATCTGCTTGAAGATGTTCCTATGGGACTTGGCCTCTACGTGTCGGTTGGCAAGTTGGTTGGCGTCGATACTTCAATCCAGGAAGGTATTATGTCGTTGGCTTCTGCATTGTTGAGCAAAGATCTGAAGTCTCATACAAGGTCCATCCAGTACCTCCTTGGCAAGCAGGATGTAACCATTGACGACATCAAGAAGGCAATTACTGAGTAATAAAAGAGAATGGCGCAAGAGAATCTGAAGCATAAAGCTACCAAGGGCGTATTTTGGACATCTATCCAAAAGTTTGCGGGCATGGGTATTTCCTTTATTTCAGGAATTATCCTTGCTCGCTTGCTTACACCTGACGACTTTGGGTGTATTGGTATGCTTTATATCTTCATTGTGATAGCAAATTCAATTGTAGATGGTGGATTTGCCTCGGCATTAATACAGAAGAAACGACCAACCCAAGAGGATTATTCAACCATTTTCTTCTTTAACCTGGGTATGTCGGTAATAATGTACGCCTTGCTTTTTCTATGTGCCCCATTAATTGCTCGGTTTTACAAGATGCCCTTGCTTTCAGCAGTGCTAAGGGTTCAAGGTGTGGTTTTGCTGTTTAATGCCTTTTCAATCATTCAAAGCAATATATTAAGGAAACAATTTCAGTTTAAGAAATTAGCAATAGTCACTCTTTTCACTTCTGTCGTTTCCCTCTCGACTACAATTCTAATGGCATATAAAGGTTTTGGAGTTTGGTCGTTGGTTGCGATGCATCTACTCTCGTCGTTTGTGCCAATGGTTGTTTATTGGCTTTCAAATAAATGGCGTCCATTGCTCGTATTTTCCGCAACTTCATTTAAGGAGCTGTTCGGTTTCGGGTTCTTCATGTTTATGACTAACATTATTAATAATATTTGCAATAATGTTCAGGGATTGCTGATAGGACGATTTTATAATTCGGCAACAATGGGGTATTACTCTAAGGCGAGACATACAGAAGAATTAGCTTCAACGAGTATTTCGAATATTATGGGACAAGTTACCTACCCCTTGTATGCGGAATACCAGCATGATCTCCCTAAACTGATCATGGCTATCAAGAAGATTACAAAAACGATTTCTTATATCACTTTCCCTTTAATGCTCCTGCTCATTCTTCTTGCTAAACAAATATTCATTTTGTTATACTCTGACCGCTGGCTTGGCAGTGTGCCTTATTTCCAGATTCTTTGTTTGGCCGGTATTGCAGTATGTCTGCAGGGGGTCAATTACCAGGCAGTAGCAGCGGTGGGAAAGAGCAAAGCCATGTTTAATTGGACAATCATAAAAAGGATCATTGGACTTGCTTTTATCGTTTTAGGTATGTTGTTATGGGGTATCAAGGGCATATTATTGGGTATGGTTTTACAGTCGTGGATTGTTTATATAATTAATGCATACCTTGTACACAAGTACATTGGGTTCAATCTGTTTGAACAACTTTTAGACATTTTGCCAATATTATGTTTGTCGATTGCATCGATGGCTGTGGCCTATTGTATGGTATTCATTCTTCGTGATTCGAATATGTATTTACTCGCTGTAATACAATTTATTGTGTTTATGGCGGTATATTTAGGAGGCTCTGTATTGTTCAAGATGGATAGTTTAAGTTATTTAATGGAAGAAGTTCAAGTATACTTGGCTAAAGGCAGAAAAAAGTAGTTGTTTATAAATTAGTATAGATATGATTAGTAGGATTAATAGAAAAATCTGCTACTGGATAGATAAAATAGCTTATAATAATGTTTTAAGATGGCGTGCAGGTTATAGTAATGGACGTTTCACCAACTATGCACAATCGCATCTGTCGAACCAAGAAAAAGAAGTTATCAGAAAAATATGGGGAAAGTATGGTGGAAATTACCAGGCATTTGGCTTTTACAAACAGTTTTGCGGTGTTTTCAACCCAAATTATGTGCCTGGCGATTATTATGAGTTTGCTGAACGTGTCCTAAATCTAGGGTGGTCTTCGTTGTTTCTACAGCACAAGTGCAATCTGAAATATATCATCCCTTCGGAGAATCGTGCTAAAGTTATTCTTCAGAAAATCGATGGGCACATCGTGTATGAAGATAATACAGAAATCAATATAGAGGAAGCTATTGCCTGTTTGAAGAAATATCCAGTCTTTATGGCAAAAATAGCACGAGGAACCGGAGGAGGCAAGGGCGTTCAGAAGATTGTTTTGAAGGAGCATAGCGATTTGGATTCTTTCCTGCGTGATTTGCTGGCACCTATAGATATGGAGTTTGAGGAAGTTATTCAACAAAGTGAGTTCCTAGCTCAGTTTAACCCTGATTCTGTGAATACCTTGCGTTTTGTAACGTTGAACATCAATGAAAAGTGCACATTGTTGAGTACTTTCTTCCGTATGGGAGGAAAAGGTTCTGTTGTTGACAATCTTAGCGGAGGCCATGGCGTGCTTGTCGGGGTCGACAAGGATGGTAAGATCAATGACTTCGGAGTAAATCATAAATTTGATGAAAAGATTTACGAATCTCCGACAGGCATTAAATTTGCTGGTATGAAGATTCCTGAATTTGATAGGGTCAAACAACAGATCATAGATTTCCATAAAAAGATACCCTATGCAAATCTTATTGGTTGGGATGTCACTATTGACAAAGAAGGAAATCCTGTTGTGATTGAGATAAATTTGGATAGTGCTGTGATTGAAGCCCATCAAGTCTTTAATGGGCCTATATTCGGAGAAAGACAGGAAGAAGTAATGGATTACATAGCAAAGCGTAAATCATCCCTACGTCATCTAATGATCATTTTTTAGTAATTTGTATGATAAGTAGTTTGAATACAAGTATAAGGTAACTAATAATTATATATTTCATGTATATATTGTCAATACTGCGTAGAAAACGTGTTGAGCAAAGACTTCTTAGAGATGTCAGAAAGAGCAGCCAGAAGATTAAGTTTACTCGCGAATTAACGAGTGAGCAGGAAAAAGATATCAAACAATACTGGCACAATCTGCTGGGCATTGATATCCCTTTGGACTGGCATCGCTATTTTTTTAAAAGAACAGGCGTCTATTCTGTCAAGTATATTCCAACGTCATTGTATTATCTAGACATCATTGGTAGAGTCAATCAGATGAAGCTGGATAGGGCCTATAATGACAAGAACCTTACGGAACAATTGCTTAAGGGTGTCAAGCATCCGGAGACGATTGTGAAGAACATGAATGGGTATTATTACTACAAAGGAGAAAACGTGAGCAAGCAGGAAGCGATGTCGATCTGTAATAATATCGATGATGTGATCATTAAGCCTTCGTTGATGTGCCATGGCGATGGCGTCAAGAAGTTCTCTTGTACTAATGGCAAGACAACCGTTGATGGCAAAACTATTGAGCAATTGTTTGATTCGTATCAGACTGATTTTATTGTCCAGAAGGTAGTGCATCAACATGAGCAGATGAACGCACTTAACCCAACTTCCGTCAACACGATTCGTATTCTGACCTATCATTCGGGTATGGAGGTTCTTTTGTTGTATGCCGTGGTACGTATCGGAAGAAAGGACAGGGTCATTGACAATGAAACTGCTGGCGGTATCAGCACAAAGATAAATCCTGATGGAACCCTTGGCAAATATGCCTATGGTGTGCCTGGTGATGATATGATTGAGACTACTGATACGGGTATCGTTCTGGAAGGATATAAAGTGCCTTCCTTCGAAAAAGCCATAGAAACAGTCAAGAAGCTTCACGTTCAACTTCCGCATTTTAACCTGATCGGTTGGGATATCTGCATTGATGAGCATAGAGAGCCCGTCCTGATTGAATGGAATGTATGGCCAGAACTGAGTCAGTCGGCCAATGGACCCGCTTTCGGAGACTATACTGAACGTATCCTGAAAGAGATATGGAATCGGCCAAATACGATCTATAGTATCGAATGATTTTATTGTAATTAGTTGTAGAGATCATAATTTATTATCATGTTTACAGCAATAAGGAAATTTTTTGCGAAAGTCTTTTCTCAATTTTATTTCTTGTTTCCAGAAAGATTGTATCTGATTATCAGGTATTATCTGGAGATGGGCAAGCCTCTGCACCTGGACAATCCGAAGACGATGAACGAGAAGCTGCAGTGGCTGAAGTTATACAACAGGAAGCCTGAGTACACCCGTATGGTTGATAAGGTCCTGGCCAAAGGTTATGCTGCGGGTATCATTGGCGATGAATTTATTGTGCCTACCCTGGGTGTGTGGAATCATTTCGATGAGATTGACTTTGACAAATTACCTAACCAGTTTGTACTGAAAACGAATCATAGCGGAGGTAATCTGGGTGTAGTGATTTGCAAGGATAAGGCCACGTTTGACAAGAAAGTTGCCAAGAAGAAGCTTGAAAAATCGCTGAAAAAGGATTTGTCGAGAGTATTGGTGGAATGGCCCTACCGCAATGTAGAACGGAAGATATTGGCTGAGGAGTATTTGGGCGAAGACCCTGTGGATTATAAGTTCTACTGCTTCAATGGTTATGCGGATGTGGTATTGGTATGTATCGAAAGGGAAACCGGTCATCCCAAGTTCTATTTCTTTGACAAAGAGTGGAACCTTCGTCGCCTGAATAAACGCGGCAAGGAAGCGCCTGAAGGATTTACCCTTCCGAAGCCAGAGGGCATGGATGAGATGTTTGAGATAGCTGCCCACCTGTCGGAAGGGCTGCCATATGCTCGAATAGACTTATATAATATCAAAGGCAAGATCTATTTCGGAGAGATCACCTTATTCCCATACAGCGGATTTGATGACAACCGACTACCGGAAGCAGATCTGTACTTTGGTAATCTGATTGAGTTGCCAAAATAGCCTATTCTGAAATTATAGTGCGATGATGCGTAAACCTGGTTTGTTGCTCTTATTTTATATTTTAGTTGTATCATGTCAAAACCATTATGATGCACTTTCATTTGATGAGAGCTTGATACCAGAAAGCAGTTTTCTATCTGATTATGATTTCTATGTGGGGCAGGGTGAGGATTATACTTTTTTTTCTAGTGGCACAAAAACCAAGAGGATCATTCAATGCTATGACAGTCTGATGGCCTGTCATCCAGGATATATTACCAAGCAATGTATTGGCAAGTCTTGCGATGACCAGGATTTGATCAGTTACGAGTTTTGTGGGGACAGCGCAACATCAAAAATCTTCATTATCTGTGCACAACACGGCTTTGAAAAGAACAGCACATACGGTACGTTCTATTTCCTAAGGGATGTATGTGACCATAATGACGATGATGAGTTCCTCGATTACGTGTATCATCACTTGCATCTGATTGTTGTACCAGTTGCCAATCCTTCGGGCTTTGATACCTTCATATACAAAAATGCGAATGGAGTCAATCTGAATCGGAACTGGCCAGTGGTGGATTGGAAACGTTATGGTGATATTACGGATAGTGATTATTCCGGGATGTACCCCTTGGATCAGCCTGAAACCCGAGCGATGGATAGTTTGGTGAACGAGCATCTGGATGCGAAGTTGTTTATCGACTTTCATACCAACGGAATGGGTGTATTGGAAAAAGCCAAGCACATCAATTGGCTCAGTCTGGCTTATATTGAAAATAAGACTGATAGGAATAATTTCCTATATATCGCAAATGAACAGCTTGATAGAGTGACTGCGAATTTCAAAAAGATCTATGGGCCATCGAGACCCATCCTGAATGATAGTCCCGTCTTTGGCTATATTACAATTAATGAGAAGTACAGCAAGACGGGATATGCAGAAGTTTCGATGCCTCAGCGAGGCATTTTGGCCTTGACTTTTGAGGGTTTCAATGGTTTCCCAGGTGACAGCAAGCCCTTCCTTCCTGATGTGGCTAAAGCGAATAGTGAATTGCTGGGTAACTTTCTTTTCCTTTTTTGTACCCTTTATTGCACAGAATAAACGGTTTATCGAATAGTACATGTTTTACATTTTACCGGTATTATTACTTCTTGCAGCTCTGCCTGCGATAACCAATAAAACGAGAAAAGAGCAAAGAATGTTCTTCCTTTTCGTCGTTGTCCTGACAATTATAACTGGTTTGAGAAAGGTCTCTCCGTTCCCAGATCTACCCAATTATGAACACTATTTCTTCACAGGAGAATATGCTGTTTCGTATGCTACTACTGAAAACATTAACATCGGATATGAGCTGCTAAATGATCTATTTCATTGGAGCAACTCCTTCCACATTCTCTTGTTTGTTATTACGGTCTTCGTAATGTATGGCTTTTCGAAGACAATTGCACGATATTCTCCGTATCTGTTCTTTTCGCTCTTCTTATTTGCAATTGTGGATTTCCATCTGTCCTGCTTTTTGCTTCGTCAGTATTTGGCAGTGGCAGTCTGCCTGTTGTCGATACCTTTTATTATTGAGAGGAAACTGGTGCGGTATCTGCTATGTATGGTCATTGCTTCATCATTTCATACGTCAGCACTGGCCTTTGTGCCGATGTACTTCCTGTATCGGAACCATATCAAACATTCGTATAAAGTTGCGGTATACACAGGGTTCGGTTTTGCTATCCTGTTTGGTGGAACGATTGTAGTTTTGTTGACTGGATTCCTGAATACATATTATCAGCATTATCTGTTGTATGAGGGAGGCGGATCAATCGCGCGACTTCTGATGAAGGTCTATCTGCTGTTCATTTATGTATATGTTCTAAAGAATAAGGTATGGGATAGAGGAATTAACCAGACTGTTTTCTTTATGATGCTGATGTCGGTATTCATCTGTGTCTGCGGTCTCAGCATCCCTATTTTCTACAGAATGAGAATGATGTATTCGATCTCAGAAATCCTTGGTATTCCCCTAATTTTACTATATTGCAAAAACAAACAACAGTTGAAGAGACTGGTGATTTACTCAATGGTGGGTCTATACATTCTTGTATTGGCTATCTCGTATAGAAATACACTTATAGACAACGATTTGGTGAATGCATTTAATCTGTTCTGGAGATAACGATTTGCATATTATGTCGAGTAGAAAGATCCCCATTCTTGTTTGCAGTCTGTTGTTGACGACTCTAAGTTTCCTTTGTGAAGCAAAGACGGTATATGTGTCTTCTTCATCAGGGGACGATGCAAACAATGGGTTGTCGATGTCAACACCGTTCAAGACCCTGAAGAAGGCACAGTCGGTGGGTGACACCGTGCTCTTGAAGCGTGGCGATGTATTTTATGAGAACATTACCGTAAAAAAGGGGATGATCTCGAACTATGGCAAAGGCAGGATACCCGTCGTGAGCGGATACAAGAGAATCGTCAAGCCTCGTTGGGAACGTGCGGGGGAACATCTTTGGAAGATTTCGCTGGCGGATGCGAACTATGCAGGCTTTGACACCCATGGTTCGTCGATGTTGAACAACATCGGCTGCTTGCATGAATATGACAAGGATCTGCTGCACGGCAGGAAATTTCAGTTCAAGCGTCAGCTGAAAGCAGATTGGGACATCTGGCAGACGGAACACCACAAGAAAGACGAAACGAAAGCGCAGGATTTTGACTCTATATACCTCTTCCTCCATCAGAACCCCAATATGTTGAAACTGGAGTTCTCGACGGGAGGACCTGCAGTAACCATTTCGAGAGCAGTCATTGATGGAGTTCGCTTTGAAGGATATGGTTTCGGCATATCGGCTGGGACACGTACAACAATCAGGAATTGTGAGATTGATGCCATCGGAGGGAAGACCCAGATTACTGACGCGGAATATGTCTGCTACGGAAATGGCATCGAATTCTGGATTGTGCAGAATTTAGGTGACTGCCTTGTAGAAAACAACAGGATCTCGCGTTGTTATGACTGCGCATGCACCATACAGGGGCGTACGGCTTCTCCCAGGAACATCCGATTCAGGAACAATCTGATTGAGGATTGCTGCCAAGGATGGGAAGATTTCCTGACGAACAATGACCCGGAAGTCGTCTTCAAGGACTGTATATTTGAGAACAATGTCGTTGTGAATAGTGGCAAGACCTCGGGTTTCGGCTATTCAAAGGGAAGGTTCAAGTACTGCCATGTGCTGGGCAATAATGTCAGGGGCAACAAGGGAATGATTATACGGAACAACACCTTCGTGGGTGGCAACTTCTATTGCAGCGGAGCATACAATGGTGAATACAAGTCGAATGTCTGGAAGGGCAATACTTGCATCATCAAACGCGGAGATTACATCCTCGGCAATTATGTAGGCTCGAAGGACGTGATACGCATCCCTGTGGACAAAGGCAAGTTCAGTTCGCTAAATGAGGCTACCGATGACGCTATCAGACGATATCGCAAACTTACGGGTGATCAAACTACAAAGTTTGTAATCTTGAGTGAGAAAAAAGTTGCTCAAAGGATAAACAAAATCAAGAAGAATCATAAAAGGAAATAGATATGCTTTTGAAAAAGATTAAAATATTCATTGGTTTCACGCTTGCCAAATTACCGATGAGAAGAAGGGATCGTTGGCGTTTTTATAAATTAGGTGGTGTACAATTTGCCGATAACCATACTTTTGTAGGAACTAATGTCATATTTGATAGAATGTATCCCGAGAATATCCATATTGGCAAACGAGTTCATATAGCAGATAATGTAACCATTCTCACCCATTATTTGAGAACTGATTCAATAAGCCTGGAGTTTCGTGAGGGCCATGTGTATATAGGGGATAATTGCTTTATCGGTATTCATAGCATTATCAGCAAGGATGTCAAGATCGGAAATAACTGCATCATAGGTGCAGGGAGTGTGGTCACCAAGGACATTCCCGACGGAGAGATATGGGCGGGTAACCCTGCAAGGTTTATTCGCAAGAGAGGCTAAATGCCAAAGTAACCTAGTCGTCATTAGAATTAATTGAACAGGAAATGAAAGTTCTTCAAGTTACTACCAACTATCCGTCGAAGAGTAATCCGATTTTCGGCATCTTTATGAAAGAGCAGGTCGAATCGCTCGAGAAATATGGTGTCGAGAATACTATATTTTTCAGCAATGGTGCTGACAAGGGTTTCAAGAAAACGGGAGGCGGTGCATTCGAACACTTGAAGTCGGTCTTCAAACTGCAATGGCATCTCCTGACACATAAATATGACCTGATTCATTGCCATTCGAACATCAGTGGCACGATTGTGGCACTTTCGGGTGCGTGGATATTCAACAAGTGCATTCTGTCGTTCCAGAATGATCCGGAAAAATACCTGGATGCGAGGTTCTTCAAGTTCCTTTATCCCTTCTTCAAGAAAATCATCGTCAAGAAGCCTACAAAATACCTGAAGCGAGACAAGGTCGTCTATCTTCCCAATGGCTGTAATACAGACTTCTTCAGACCATTGGACAAGAGTGCCTGTAAGCAGGCGCTAGGACTGAGGCAAGATAGGAGATATATCCTTTTTGTCGATTCGAATACGAGCCGGAAGCGTACACAGAAGCGCAAAGACCGATTTGACGAGGTGCTTCGAATACTGAAAGAGGATTATGGATATGACAACCTGCAGGAATTGATCCTGATTGGAGTAAAAAGAGACCTTGTGCCAACATATATGAATGCATGTGACCTGCATCTGATGACGTCGGACCTCGAGGGCTCGCCAAACTCCATCAAGGAATGCATCATGTGCAATGTGCCGATTGTCTCGACGGATGTGGGTAATGTGCGTGACATGATCGAGGGGATTGAAGGCGCATACGTTTCGGATACGTTCGAGGCTATGGATATCGCGGCGCTGGTGGATAAGGTTCTGCAGGATGAGTCTGATTTCAAGGGACGAGAGGTGCTGATTGAGAAAGGATATGGGATTGATACTACAGCGCAAAAGCTGATGGAGATATATAATGGGGTGATAAAATAATATATTATCATAAAAAAAACTTTAGAAGAAGCCAGGGACGATGTCCCTTGAGCTATTGAAAAGCATCATACATCTGTGAAAGCGAGCTTTCCCATCTATATGCTACTTCCCAATAGCGCCTATTCCGCGGAATAGGCTGGCTTCTTCAAAGAAAAAAATCCTCCTTTGGAGGAAGAAAAAGGGGCTAAGCCCAGAATTAAGGGTGATAACGATTTTGTTATATAGAAACATAACGTTGTGAGATGAAAGTAGCGATTGTGGGCATACAGGGAGTACCGGCGCATTATGGCGGGTTTGAATCTCTGGTGGAGAACATCATTGGAGAGAACAAGCCAGAGGAGGTGGATTATACCATCTTCTGCAGCAGCAAGGATATGAAGCCCATCATACCCGAATACAAGGGCTGCAGGCTGAAATATGTAGGGCTGCATGCCAATGGCGCACAGAGTACACCTTACGATATCATTTCGATGTGTAAATGCGTGGGAAAGGGATATGATGTAGTTCTGGTGCTTGGCGTGAGCGGATGTCTTTTCCTGCCAGTATTCAGGCTGCTTTATCGAAGGAAACTGATCATCAATATCGATGGCCTGGAACACCGCAGGGCGAAATGGGGAAGATTCGCCAAATGGATGCTGCGCACCAGCGAGGAGATGGCTGTGCGTTATGCTGACGTGATCATTGCTGACAACAAAGGCATCCAGGATTACGTCACAGAGACATATCACAAACCTTCGCAGCTCATTGCCTATGGCGGGGATCACGTCCTGAAAGACGTCCCAGCAGACCGAAAGAGGGAAATACTGCAGCATTATGGGGTGGAAGCAGGCAAATATGCAATAACCGTCTGCCGCATCGAACCAGAAAACAACTGCCACATTGTGCTGGAAGCTGCTGCCCAATCGGGTTATGAACTTGTATTCATCGGCAACTGGAACTACAGTGCCTATGGCATTGAATTGAAGTCGAGGTACAGCCAGTATAAGAACATTCATATCCTGGATGCCATCTATGATTCGGAGATACTCTATGTGCTGCGATCGAATGCCTCCATCTACATCCACGGACACAGTGCAGGCGGAACCAATCCTTCGCTCGTTGAGGCAATGTTCTTCGGCATCCCGATTGTGGCCTTCGATGTGGTCTACAATAAGGCGACCACTGATGAACGTGCCTATTACTTCAAGACGGTGGACGACCTGGTCAATACCTTGAACAGAACGGACCTTGAAGGGTCGGTGATGCTCGATATTGCCAAGGAGAAATATACGTGGAAAAAGATTGCTGCACAGTACGCGGCACTGTACTAGTCGATGAGTAAAGTCTGGCTCATTGCCATTGTCGTTGTCGTCGCTGGAGCCTTTTTGAACAATCATTTCAGACTGGTTGCCTTTCACCCGGATGCCCGTTCGAAGGAGGCTACATTCCGGCTGATGACCTACAACACGAATGGAGTGAGTGGAGACTACAGGGATGAAGCAGTCGTCAGGGAATTCATGCAGGCGATCGATTCGCTTCATCCGCAGGTACTGGCATTGCAGGAGATGCTTACCACTTACTCTTCCTCCTTGTGTGATACGCTGACCAAACGATTCCCCTATAGCTCACTGCGTGCTTATTCCCAATCGAAATCCTACAGCCATTATGTGGCATGTCTGTTCAGTGAGTATCCTATCAAGCGCATCAATCGGTTTGTCTATGATAGGCAAGAGATTGATTCCATATATAGCCAATATGCAGTGCCCGATTCGGTCAGACGTTTCTTCAATTCGGAGATATACGATGCTGTGCTTGATATCGATGGACAGGAGGCCTTGATCGTGTGCTGTTATCTGAAAACCAATGATTACACCAGGCTACGCAAGGACCATAAGGGAAGCTGGATTGATGGGCTGGGTGATTACTATAACGGATATAAATTGGGAAGTGCTACACGCAGCCTGGATGCGAAGATGATACGTGACAGCATCGCCAGCTATAATCTGCCGACGATCGTTTGTGGCGATATGAACGACTTCCAGTTCTCCAGCCCAGTGAAGACAATCATGGGAGATGATTTGAAGAACGTGTGGTGGGAGCGAGGAATGGGTTATGGAATGACCTATGACAAGTACCACTTGAAGCTGCGAATAGACCATGTGCTGTTCTCGAAGGAGTTTGAGCCCGTGAGCGTGGATGTGCCGCATCTGCGATTCTCGGATCATTATCCGATCGTGGCGGATATGAAACTAAGATAGCATGACAGTAGGACAGGAGCAGTTGCTGGCATTGGCGAGATTGGCTATCCATCCGGATAGCGAACTGCCGAATGCTCTGACGGACAGCGCGATAGACTGGAAGGAAGTTCTGGAGGAAGCTGAGAAGCAATCCCTGGCTGGGGTTGCTTTCGTCGGTTTTAAACACTGGCTGGCATCGGGAACCTCGAAACAGGGTGACTCGCCGATAACCAAACGGCTCTATACCGACTGGTTTGCGTTGACTGAATCGATTAGAGAAGACAACCTGCGTGTAAACAGGAGAACAGCGCAGGTATGCCACAACTTGGCCAAGGATGGATTGCGCACGTCGGTGATGAAGGGGCAAGGGAATGCCCTGCTCTATGGTCAAGAACTGATGTTGATGCGTGCGTCGGGCGATATTGACGTATGGGTGGAAGGAGGCTTCCAGAAGGTCTATGACTATGTGATGAGGATGAGTCCCACTACCAAAGTTGACCAGATGGAAATCAAGTTCAATGCGTTCAGTGATACTGAGGTAGAGATTCATTACCGGCCCATCATATTGAGACATCTGCTGCGCAACAGGCGACTGCAGCAGTTCATCGACAAGCAGGCTGACAAGTGCTTTGCCAATCGAGTGCAGCTTCTGACCACCAATCGAGAAGGGGAGGAGGTCTGGAAAGATGCGGTCATTACCACGATTCCCTTCAACCTTGTTCATCAACTTGCTCATATCCTTCTTCATCTGTTTTCCGAAGGTGTGGGGCTGCGCCAGGTGATGGATTATTATTTCCAGCTGGTACACGCCAAGGACGCCCTTGAGGCGAAAGAGAAGGAGGAGGTTGTCAAGGTTGTGAAGGAGCTGGACCTCGAAAGGCTTGCACAGGCGTTGACATGGATCCTGACGGAATACTTCGGACTGGAGAAGGATTGTCAGTTGTGGCCGGCCAACAAGGAGGACGGTGAATTCCTGCTTGAGGAAATCATGCGAACCGGAAATTTCGGACATACTGATGAGAGGCGACCTGAAGGGCTGAAGGTCGGTGGACTCGAGTTTTTCCTGTACGTTCAAAAACGCAATCTGGCATTGTCGAGATTCGACAGGACGAACTGGTTCTGGGGGAGCCTCTGGCGCATCTACTATTACTTCTGGAGGAGAATACATGGCTTCACGCGTATCTGATTTCCTGTTCCGTTTTCGTCAGTTCGGCGGCCTTCGATTGCTGAGGGAATATGCACGGCTTGGGGTGCTTCGGGTCATTGTCAAGGGGTTTCTAAAGAGGAAGCCCATCAGGACCATTTACTTCGAAGCAATGCGAAAACTGGAGCCTTTTCTGAAGGAAAGATATATGCCTGTGCTGCTTGAGAGAAAGGCCTATTATGAAGGACAGGAGCTGGAACATCGGCACAGTAACATCGTCTGGTTCAGTTGGCTCCAGGGCCTGGAACAGGCACCTCCCATCGTAAAGGCCTGCTATCGCTCGTTGAAGGAGAATCTGACAGACAGGGAGATCAAGGTTATTGATGACAAGAACTGGCGGGAATATGTGGATATGCCCGAGCACGTCATTCGACGCTGGGAGAACAAACAGATGCCTCCGGCACACTTTTCGGACTTCCTGAGACTGCAATTGCTCACCCGATATGGAGGCACGTGGATTGACTCGACTGTACTCTGCACAGGGACGGAGCATGCAAGGAAATATCTTGATGCTGATCTTTTCGTCTTCCAATATACACCGCCTGAGAGATTTCCAGCCTCTTTTGACGGCATATCGAGCTGGTTCATCACGTCGTACTCCAACCATGAGCTGTTGCTTATCCTGAGAGATATGCTCAGCGCCTACTGGAAGGATTATGACATCACGATGGATTACTATCTCATCCATTACTTCTTTTCCCTGCTGGCACGGGAATATCCGGAGGTGATTGCCAGTATGCCCTACGGATACAGCGTGTGGAGCATCACGCTCATGCAGCATTGGCAAGAGCCTTTCGTACAGAAGAAGTGGGATAAACTGACCAGCCTTGTGAATTTCCACAAACTGGCCTACAAGGTGGATGAGAAGGTGAAGGAGGACAAGAGCAATTTCTATCATTGGGTTCTGGAGAATTTTTGATAAAACAAATGAGAATTGCCAGTATTGGTGTAGTGCTGCTAATCCTTGCCCACTCCCTTGAATCCTGTTCCGGAACGGAAGAAATCAGTGTCCCTGAGCCGAACGAAGTATTGTTCTTTTCGGACAGTACGCTGCTTAAGCCTAATTTGAAAATACTCGATATAGGCAACAGTTATACTGACGATGCGACAGCCTATTTACCATACCTTATTGATAAGCTGGACGCTGATGTCAGGGATGTTTGCCTCTATAAGGCAGTTTTGGCTGGTGGTTCGTACAAGTATTGGTACAAGGTGTATCACGATCAGTTTAATCGAGGGTTTGAGGTTAAGAAAGTGATTGGAGAACTTGAAGCCAATGTGGAGGAAGGTGCCGGTTCGGCCTACGATGGACGTCTGTTCAGAGCGCTTCTGGGTAACGAGACCTGGGATGTCGTGATTATTCATCCATTGAGCAATTATGCTACGAATTATGAAGGATGGTGGGGACGAGGAGAAGGTGGATACCTTAAGGAACTGCTGGAACTCATTGAAGATAACCAGCCGAACTGTACCATCGGTTATTTGCTGATACATAGCCCGTCGGATGATTATTCGACAAATGCAGAGCATTCATCCTTGTTGAGATGGGAGCACATCGCCAATGCGACACAGCAGCTGGTCCAGGATTGCAATATCAGGATTCTGATTCCTTATGGAACATCTATCCAGAACCTGCGTGAAACGGAATACAATAATGATATTGAACTAACTCGAGATGGCAACCACTTAGGGTATGGACTTGCTCGTTATACTGCCGCGTGCTGTTACTACGAAACCCTATTGTCCTATAGGACTGGCATTTCAATCCTTGGGAAAAACATTCCTTATTCGGTGGAGGATAAACCCGAAAGATCGCAGTACAGTGTGACAATGGAGAATATGGGTGTTGCTCAGAAAGCAGCGGTGCTAGCGTGCTTTTATCCGTACACTTGTATGAATCCCAATGATTTTGAGAATGGGCACATAGTCGATTATTAGTGCCACAAATGGATTTTCTGGCGTTAATCACCCTATAAATGGATTGAATCTGCAATATTTCTCTGTTTTGTTTGGATAATTGAAAAAAGATATATATCTTTGCTGCGAAATAATAGTGAAGATTGTCAAGTATGGTAGTTAATCGTTTCCTCTTCATTATAATTACGTCATTTGCCTCGATGCTGATGACGTTCTGGGTGTATTTCAAGATACTTGGTATCGCCAAGAAGAAAAATCTGGTCGATAATCCTGATGAGCGAAAATTGCAGAAACAACCAGTCCCCGTATTGGGAGGCATTGCCGTGTTCTTTGGTGTGATTTGCGCAACGCTGCTGGCTTGCAGTCTGGCTAATTGCGGTAAGGTGTTGCCCATTATCCTTGCGATGACGATGATGCTTTATGTGGGAGCTATCGATGACATTGTGGATTTGAGTCCACGCAATAGAATCATCGTTGAGGTGTTGGCTGTAGCGGGTCTAATCTTTGGGGATGGTGCATGCATCAACAGCCTGCATGGACTGTGGGGCGTTGAGAGTTTCTCGTGGTGGATTGGCGTGCCTCTGACAATCTTTGCAGGCGTGGGTATCATCAATGCGATGAATATGATTGATGGAGTGAATGGCCTGTCGAGTGGATTGTGCATCACGTTCAGTGTTTTCTTTGGAATTGCCATGTTCAAGTCCCGCGATTATCCGAATGCGATGCTTGCCTTTGTGTTTGCCGCAGCGTTGATACCTTTCCTTGTCCATAATGTACTAGGCAAGACGTCGAAGATGTTCATCGGCGATGCGGGCACAATGACGATGGGCATCCTGATGACCTGGTTTGTGATACAGATGCTGCGAGAGGACCACAATTATCGATGGGCAGAGTATGTTTTTCATCAGCATCTGAGTCTTGTAGCGCTGACGTTGGCGATTCTGGCTGTGCCTGTGGGAGATACCTTGCGTGTAATGTTCCTTCGAATCATAAAGGGACATTCACCTTTTGAGGCCGACAAGACCCACCTGCACCATATGCTGCTAAGCTATAGCGGGTCGCATTCGCTGACTTCGCTGATGGAGATTGGTATTGCATTCCTTATCGTTCTTGTTTGGTTGATTACCTATTTGTTTCGACTGTCGCAGGAACTTCAGTTCTATATCGTGCTGGTTGCAGCGGCGTTGCTTGTCTGGGGATCATATGCTTATTTGTCCTTTCAGGACAAGCGCAATTCCAGAGCCGCATTCCATATCAGACGACAGCTCACGAAGATGAGGCAGGGCGATAAGGAATGGTGGGCACGACTTCAGCATTTCATTGATACTCCAAGGGAGCCGTAAGACCCCCTCTGTTCCCCGCTTCTTAGATGCTTGAGAATGTATGGAATTGATTGGTGGAGGTGGCAAATCAATGGAAGAATTGCGGGAATTGAGAGTTTCTGCAACGAGAATAACATAACTTAGAAAAATAATCAGTAAATTTGCATCCAAATTGTATTCAGTCTTGAATCTATATGTCTAACTTTTTAATTAATATGAAAAAAATTTTTACTTTGATCGCTATTGCGTCTGTCTTCACCATGGCTAACGCACAAGAAGAGATCGCAGGTGTTAAGTATGACGATGGTATCGCCAAGAAGTGGGAACTGAAGTTCGACGGTGGCTATACCAATGACTTCTGCAAGGATCGCCCGAAGGTACAGGGTATGATGAATGGTAACGAGAGCTGGGGCGTTGGCGTCGGTGTCGGTTACAATTTCACCAGCAATTGGTATGTTGGCTTGAACAGTGGTTTCTATGGCGAATGGGGTGCCGTTAAAACTGAGGATGGTTCAAACGTAATTCCTGCTTTGCTGGACGTTGTTTATCGCTGGAACCTCGGTACTGCTGAAAAGTGGTCAATCTTCCTGGAGGGCCGTGGCGGTTATATGTTTAACTTGCATGACGATGTGTCATATCATAAGAAGGATTATAGCTTGGGTAACTATATCTATGCTGATGCACAGGCTGGTGTTTACTACCGCATTCGTCGCAATATTGACCTGAAGCTTGCTGCAGGCTGGGGCTATGGCTGGGATCAGACTGATGAGCCAGTTTCTGCTCTTACCCGCAATGAGCACCCATTCAGCGCTCGCGTTGGTTTCAACTTCCGTGGCAAACCATCGACAGTGAGCCGTGCTGCTCTCCTCGAGGAGGCTGCCCGTCTGGCTGCTGAGGCTGAGGCTGCTCGCCTGAAGGCTGAGGAGGCTGCTCGCCTGCTCGCTGAGGCTGAGGCTAAGAAAAATGCTGAGGCTGCTGCCGAGGCTGCTCGTCTGGCTGCTGAGAAGGCTGCTGCCGAGAAGGCTGCCGCTGAGGCTGCTGCCCGTGCTGCTGCTACCAACCTGGTATTCTTCTACAACATCCGCGTCGTGAACTTCGATACCGAGGATGATGCCAAGCTCCAGGAACTCGTGAAGTACGTGAACGCCGGCAAGGTGAACATGATCTACATCAAGGGCTATGCTGATAAGGGCACTGGTAATCCTTACGTGAACCGCAAGTATGCCAAGCAGCGTGCTGAGAACATCAAGAAGGCGCTGATGAACAAGTATGGTATCGATGGCAAGCTCATCGAGTGCCTCTCTTACGGTGACACCGTTCAGCCTTATGCTGAGAATGATAAGAACAGGTGTGCGACGATCTTCGTCGAGTTCGAATAATTTTAGTCGCTTCTTTATATGCCGCAGGATTTTTCCTGCGGCTTTTTTTTCTTTAAATCAAAAAAAAACTTTTGAAAGGTGTAGGTGCGGAGCACCAGATGCTGAAATGACATGAATTCTTCTGTGAATGCAAGCCTTCCCAGCTGCATTGATGTCTTTTCAGCGCACGGCCTTACTGCCGTGCTACACCTTTCAAAAGATAAAAAGACCTCCCTTGGAGGTAGAAAAAAGCCTTCGGCAGAAAAGCCGTCCGGATTCCGTTTGCTTGATGTAAGATGGGACCGGCTTTTTTTTCTTTAAATCAAAAAAAAACTTTTGAAGAAGGCTGGGCTTATGCCCTGAGCTGCTGATTGGAGTCCTGCGTCTGTGAATGCGAGCATTCCCATCTGTATGTCACCGCCTATCAGCGCCTATTCCTTGGAATAGGCCATCCTCTTCAAAAGAGATAAAAGCTCCACTTAGTGGAGCTGAAAAAAGGCTACGCCAGAAAAATTTTGTGGGTCGAGATTTGGTAGAGAGATGGGTCCAGAGGTTTTTCTGCGCAGCTTTTTTCTTGCTCCTAGGATAGGAGCTCTTTTTATCTTCAGCGGTGTTGGCACATCGTATGATGTGCGTTGCAGAGTGTTGAGTGCAGATGGGGATGCTTGCATTCACAGATGCAGACAACACTCTGCAGCATAGGGCGTAGCCCCAACACTGCTGAAGTTTTTTTTGATATAATTGTTTATGATAGGGTCTACACCTTTCGAAGTTTTTTTTTATTATAAAGAAGTTAAAAGGCGATAAGTGTCATAGTGTCTTTATCAAAGTAGTATCTCTCGATACGAGGCTTCGGATAATTTGCAAAATTCACCAGCAACCCATAAGGGAATCCAGTCCCGACCATATATCCGAAAAGTTGCCCACGTTCCACCTTGGTCAACTCGTTCACAGCCTTTGCTTCCACAATGATATTACCGCCTTCACGTTCAACCATGAAGTCCATCTTCAAGTAGGATTCCATCTCCACACCATTAAAGATAGGATGATAGCGCAGTTCCTTGTGTGGATCAATATTATGGGATTTCAAGACAGTCGCAAATGCCTCTTGATAGATGTACTCAGGCAGACTGCATGGCAGCTGCATGCAGACATCCATCGCATAGCCGACAATGTCATAGACGTGTTTAATATGGTGCTGACGTTCCGCATCCGTAATATCTCTGTTAGGTAATAGCATATCTTCAGTATAATTAATAATTTCTATTCTAATAACGTCATTTTATCTGAATTATTGTCTTATTCGATGATAATTATTTAAGAAAAAAAAGGCTTCGCCAGAAAAGCTGTCCAGGTCCCAATGATGATCTGTTATAAAGATAAAAAAAACTATGAGAGGTGTGGGGACTGCGTCCCTGATGCTTAGTCTTGCAGTACTGCATGTATGAGAGTGAACTCTCCTACCTGCATTCCTACAACACTAAGCGCACATCTGTGATGTGCTCACACCTCTCCTAGATAAAAAGGCCTCCTATTACTAGGAGGCTGAAAAAAGGCTTCGCCAGAAAAAAAATTGTGGGTCGAGAAGTTGGACGGAATCGGGAACCGGATGGTTTTTCTGGGCTCTGCCCTTTTTTCAGCCTCTAAAGATTAGAGGCTTTTTTCTCTTATAATAAAGGCTGCGCATTCGCAAGAATGTGCGCTGATGGTGGAGCCATGCTGATGGGAGAACTTGTTCTCACAGCGGTAGGGCTACGGCAGCATAGGGCGTAGCCCAGCCTTTATTATAAGTTTTTTTTTATAATTATTATGATGTATGTTGATGCATTGGGGGTGCAAATGGGGGAGGAAGGGGAGGAAAATGGGGGGTGATTGGTGAATTTTTGGGTGGTTTATTTGGATTGTATGTGTTTATGGGTTATTTTTGCAAGGTGATTATTGAGAATTAATGGCGGTGAAATTTTCGACAATAAAATTTTGATACTATGAATAATTTGCGTAGATTTTTTTGCTTGGTGTTGATGTCTGTGTTGGGTTGGAGCGTGCCCATGGTGGGACAGAACAGAAGTGCGGCGGATGCCGAACAGATTGCGAATGCGTTCCTGTTGCAGCCACGAAGGGCGGCATCGAGAGGCACAGTGCCGATGCTGCAACCCACGATGCGCCTCTATGCCACCTCTACGGAGCTGCTGGAGAAGGGGAGCGTGGAGCCGGCATTCTATGTGTTTACGCCGCAGGATAATAACGAGGGCGGCTTCGTCATCGTTTCGGGCATCGAAGAGGCTGCGCCCATACTGGGTTTCTCGTACACCGATGTGTTTGATGCTGAAGGGATACCTCCTGCCATGCGCTACCTGCTGGGCAAGTACCAGGAGGAGATTGAGGCATATCTGGCCTTGCCTGTTCAGGAAAGGCAGCATAGACGCTATGCCCAGGATCGGCGGAAGGGCCTTCCTGTGGTTGGACAGGGCGTCAGACCAATGATTACCACACACTGGAACCAAAGTGCGCCATACAACAATCTCTGCCCCAGGGATGGCTATGAGCGCAGCGTAACGGGCTGTGCCGCCACTTCGGCTGCCCAGGTGATGAAGTACTACGAGTATCCTTCGCATGGAACGGGCTCGATCAGCTACGTCACCGAAACGAAGGGAATCCAGGTGTCGTTCGATTTTGGCTCAACCACCTTCCAGTGGTCGAGGATGCTCGACAGCTACAGCGGTGGCAACTATACCTCTTCGCAGGCGACGGCTGTGGCTACGCTGATGGCTGCCTGCGGTGCTGCCTTCCAGATGGACTATAGCTCGGAGTCGAGTGGTGCCAATCCGGTGGACCAGATGTCGGGCCTTGTCAAATATCTGAACTACGATACGGACATGGCTATGCTATTTCGCGACTACATGACGGGAGAGCAATGGCACACCTTCATCCTTGACGAGCTGAACAACAGTCATCCCGTCCTCTTCTCGGGTCAGGCTGAGGATGGTGGACACAGCTTCATCCTCGATGGCTACATCAACGACGACCCCGACAATCCTTCCTACCATGTGAACTGGGGGTGGGGCGGCTATTACGATGACTATTTCAAGGTGAATGCCCTGGAGCCCCAGGGACAGGGCATCGGCGGTGCTACGGGCGGCTTCAATGCGCAGCAGATGATCCTGTACGGCTGCATTCCCGAGAACAACAAGGTGGACCACGGATGCTTCTTCCTGGGTGAGGAGCTGGAGGTCTCTCCCTCGACGGTGGCACCCAATACCGCTGAAACACTTTCGATGACGCTGCTGAACTTCTACAACTTCTCGAACAAGAGCTTCACAGGCGAATTCCGCTTCTATCTGAAGAAGGGCAATTCGGAGACCTATCTGGGCAGACTGACGGGGGCTGATGACGTGGGGGCACTTTCCGGTTATTCGAGGATTCCCTATTCGATTACCCTGCCCACGACACTGACATCGGGCACTTATGAGGTGATTGTCAAAGCCAAGCAGACGAGTTCGAGCATCGAGGAGCCCATCTGCTGGCAAACGGGCAATCCGAAACTCGTCGTCTCGAACACGGGAGGAGACCCCGAACTCCCCGAATATGATGCTGACCTGCAAACCACGGGCTTCGAGATCGTGTCCACATCCGGCAGACACATTCAAGCTACGGTTGCCGAGATCATCAATATGGCTGAGCTCACATTCAATGGCAGCGTCAAGCTTGCCCTTGCGGATACCCAGGGCCACCTGCTGACCACCTTTGGCGAGGCCTCGGAGATTGATGACCTCGACCAATACTATAACCTCGTGAATCCACGTACGCTCTCGGGCTCGATTCCCCAGGAATTCTGTGTCGATGGCCGCTATCGCCTGTATGCTGCTGCCAACCAGACAGGCTATTCGGGATGGAGCTATCTGCGCGGATATTCGGTGGAGGGCAACTACATCGTCGATTATGATCGCGAATGCTACCTCGACCTGTGGATCACGGGTGGCGTCATCGGTCAGCCGGGCTATAATGTCTCGGTTTCGTGCACGGAGGGCGGTCGCGTAGAGGCTTCGAAGACTTCGGTCGAGGGCAACGGACAGGTGACGTTTACCATCATTCCCGACGAGGATTACTCCTTTGCCAAGGCGAAGCTGAACGGCAAGGATGTGACCAGTCAGGTGGTCAACCTCCAATATACGGTCAGCAATGTCAATGAAGACCTGCTTTTCGAAGTGACCTTCAGCAAGGCTCCTGAATTTCTGGCCAACCTGCAGCTGACGAGCTTTGTGGTGCAATCGAGCAGCAATCGCAGTCTCACGGTCGAAATGTCGCAAATCGCGAATTTCGGTGATGAGACGTTCAATGGTGTGGTTTCGCTCGCCTTGGCCGACCGCAACGACAATCTGGTGACGGTCTTCGGCGAACGTACCGAGATCGAGGGGCTTGGACACTATCAATATCTCAGTTATCCTCGCACCATCTCGTCCACCATTCCGCAAGAGGTCGGCGATGGACACTACCGACTGTGCGCTGTGGCCAAGCAGCAGGGCAGGAGCGGATGGAGCAGGCTCAAGCGCTTCGAGCTGGAGAACAATTACATCATGGCCGAGTCGATGGACTGCTACCAGAACATCTGGCTTACGAACGGTGTGCTCGGCACTCCCACCTTCACGATCACGACGCAGGTGACGGGAGGCGGCAGCATTGCTTCTTCCATGCGGTCGGTCAGGGGCGGAGGCAGCGTGACGTTCACATTCAAGGCTGATGACGGGTACGAACTGACTGCTGCCAGCCTGAATGGTGTGGATATCCTTTCGTCGATCGTCAACGACAAGTACCAAGTGGATGAGGTGATTGAGAACCTGACGGTTTCGGCTACGTTCACGTATACGTCGGGGATTGAGGAGGTCGTCTGCGACAGGGACGAGAGGGCTGTGGTGTATGACCTGCGGGGGAGACTCGTTCGTGAACTTGTCCCTGGGAATGTGTATGTCCGTGATGGGAAGAAGTTTATTTTTAAAAAAGGCGAAAAATAGATTTAAGAAGAGGGAACTGCTCGATAGCAGTTCTGATGCTAAGTTTGGCAGTGCCATCTGAAAGCGAGCTTTCTTCTGTCACTTCCAATCTCAGCATCACCCTTACAGGGCTTTCCTCTTCTTAAATCGAAAATCGCCTTCGGCAGAAAAATGAGAAAAAATATTCTGCTTGAACAATTTTTTGAGAAGACGAAAAATAGATTTCATTAGCCACCCTGACGGGTTTTATCCTAATGAAATCGAAAATCGCCTTCGGCAGGAAAATGGAGTAAAATATTCTGCTTGCTTCACTCGGACGCGACCAACGTGAGCAACATATAAGGGCACACAGATTCCTCAGATATACACAGATTTTTTTAACGTTAATGATCGTATAATGAACCGTTAATTGGTCGTTAATGAAATGAAGATGATGAAAAAAAAACTTTTGGAAGGTGTAGGTGCGGAGCACCTGATGCTGACAAGCGCTGCAACCATCTGTGAATGCGAGCATTCCCATCTGTATGCATCACTTTTCAGCGCACGGCCTTACTGCCGTGCTACACCTTTCAAAAGAGAAAAATGCTCCACACTTGTGGAGCAGAAAAAAGCCTGCGGCAGAAAAGCTGTCCAGACACGTTTTATAGCTTGCGCTAGAAATCAAGGAGGAAATCTAATGAGGAAATGGAGTTGATTCGGTCAAGGATATGTAGGGACAAGCAGTTATTTCCACACCAGATTTCCACATAGATTTCTGCTCGCAGAGCATATGAATATAGGTTATTGCCTGCGGCAAGAAATCAAGGAGGAAATCTAATGAGGAAATGGAGCTTTGTCCCTACAAAAGTTTGACTACGCTTTATTTCCTCAATAGATTTCCACAAAGATTTCTTGCGTTAGCAATAAAAACAAATGAATAATCCCGACACTGGTGTGCCGGGATTGTATAGTTTAGAGTTGAGTGTTTAGAGTTTAGAGTTTAGAGGTGTGAGGTGCTTACTTGATCAAGACCTTCTTGCCGTTGATGATGTAGAGGCCTGCAGTTGCGGGCTGGGTGGTGAGGCGACGGCCATCGAGGGTAATGTAAGAGTTCGAAAGGTTCGAGGTGTTCGAAAGGTTCGAAATCTGCTTGATGCCAGTGGACTCGTTATCGTCGTCGAAGTTGAGGACGATGGACTTAGCATTTCCAGATTCTTCGCCTGCTATGAAATATGCGCGGAAAGCACCAATTTCAATTGGGGATTCGGGATAATACAAGGTGTTTTCTGCACCGAGATAGAGATAATTCTGACCACTAATGGAGACGGGTTTGAAACAACCATAAAATATGTAATCGCCATCTGCACGGCTTGGTTCGCTCGTGCTAAGCTTTACGCCTGTGAAAACTGGATCTTCAATAGGGTCTGCAACGCTTTCCCACTTTACAATATAAGGAGTGCCGGCTGTGATGGCTGTTGCCTCTTTGAAATTCAGTGTAAGAGTGCCATTTTCGTCTAACTTGGATTCGCTGAGTTCGTTAATAACTGCACCAGCGAGTGGAGATGCTTCAATCTTTTCGGTGGTCAGATCAAATGGAAGGCACAATGTATTCCAGCATTTGTCCTTATAGAGCTTGAGACCGTTGAGCTGAACATCTATGCGTTCGTTATTGGCTGCTATCATAGCGTTGGCAATATCTTCAGCGTTGGCGAGGGGTGTGGGGGCCTTCTTCCAGAATTTGGCAACGTAGTTTTTGCTATCATTACTGTCCCAAAGATTATCACCAATGCCATATTGATTTATATAGCATACAAACCATACTTCTATTGTATGTTCGCCTACAGAAAGGTTTGAAATATCGATTGTGTAGTTACGAAAGTAATTGCCACCAGTCTGATATTTTCTGTTATTATTGTTATTTTCATCTTGTCCAGCGTACGTCAATGTAAAGTCTGGCTGTTGAACTCCGTCTATCTTGAAACCCATTGTCATGGTTTCTGGTTGTGTGTCACCAGATTCTGGATATACCAAAGACAAGCCACCAAGAGTTAGAGAATAGATTTCGCCAAAGTCTTGGCCGTGGAATAATGAAGGTTCACCCACCCCCCATCCTAAAGTTTTTGTAGAATACCAAGTTCCATTTACATTGACAGCACTTCCTATCCAGGCACCAGCAAATGCAGAAGTGACACTTGCAGCAAAGAGCAGTAATGCAGCTAAAGAGATTATCCTTGTTTTCATAAATACGTTCTTTCTTTAAGTAATGCTTTATAAAGTTTATTACCCCAATGAAACGGGATGTAGATTAATCTTCATCCCAGATGCCACGATTGTTGGCGCGGACAGGGCCATCGTAGCCAGCGTCAGAATCACCGCCGTGTATGTCAGCATTGGATTTAACAAAACTCGTGCTGATGACCTGATTCATTTCGAACTCTTCCACGCTGAACGCTGGGGTTGTGTAGATTTTCTTTTTCATTGTTATTTATAAATTTAATGATGATTGTATTGACAAGTTTGCGTTTTGATACTAAAACGGGTGCAAATTTATAATATAAATTTAAAACATCCAAATTTTTCATATATTTTTTTAATGAAATGGGGTTATTTAGTGAAATTATTCGATGATTTTGCGTTTTTGGTTGTATTTCTTTAGAAAAAATTTGGAGGATTTGGAATTGTTGTGTATCTTTGCGGCGTTGTTTATAAAGAAGTCAGTTTATACAATATACCTTTTAAATTAAATAATACTTATGAAGAAGTTTTTACTTTCGGTTGCCATGCTAAGCATGGCTTTGTGCGGGCGAGCTGAGACACAAGAAGTTTGTCAGGGCTGGCCTGCCAACTATGGTGGCGTAATGCTACAGGGCTTCTGGTGGGACGGCTATTCTGCCGCCAAATGGTCGGCTCTGACAGCTCGCGCCAATGAACTTTCGCAGTACTTCGATCTGATCTGGGTGCCCAACTCGGGTACTTGCTCGGGGGATCCCGATGGATCGCAAGGACTGTCGATGGGCTATGATCCCTGCTATTGGCTGCATCACAATTCGTGCTTTGGCACGGAGGCTGAACTGCGCACGATGATCAACACCTATAAGGCAAAGGGTGTGGGCATCATCGAGGATGTGGTGATCAACCACAAGAAGGGTGTGACGGGCTGGCTTGACTTTGCAGATGAAACTGTGACTGGACAGATAACCAATAAGGTTTATTCCATTGCTTGGGATAATGTAAACTATTCGCAGATCTGCAGGTCCGATGATTGCAACGATTACCAGGATGAGCAAGGCAACAAACCCTATCAAACTACTGGTGCTAACGATACGGGTGATGACTTTGGTGGTTATCGCGACCTGGATCACACCAATCAGACTACTCGCGACAATGTGAAGGTTTATCTCGACTTCCTGCTGAACGAGCTGGGCTATGTGGGCTTCCGTTACGATATGGTAAAGGGTTATGGCGCCGGCTATATCCAGGAGTATAACAATTCGTCGATGCCTACCTATTCCGTGGGTGAGTATTGGGACAACCAGACCAACATACAGAACTGGATTATGGGAACCGGTAACACATCGGCCGCTTTCGACTTCCCGTTGAAGTTCAATATGAATGCTGCTATCAGCAATAGCCATTATGAAGCTTTTGCAAACAAGAGCTTCACCTATGATCCCAATTATTCCCAGTTCTCGATCACCTTTGCTGACAACCATGATACGGGCCGTGAGGGTTCGAAGCTTGCCAGCAACTGGTCGGCAGCTAATGCTTTCCTCTTGGCTTCGCCAGGTACGCCTTGCATCTGGTACCCTCACTACAATGCTGACCCGACGAACATCCGTGCGATGATTCTGGCCCGTAAGGCTTGCGGCATCACGAATACTAATTGCAATGTACAGCAGCAATATGCTACCGACGATAATCGTGGCTACGTCATGGAGTCGTATGGTTCGGAAGGTAGTGTGTATGTACTGCTTGGAGAGGCTGCCTATTCGAAGGTGGGTGAAGTTCCATCGAAATATACGCTTGTGGCTGAAGGCGATGCCTACAAGTTCTATTCATCGGTTGCCAATTTCGCCTCGGTGAAGGTTTCGCCCGATGGTGGTGCATTTACGGATGAGACCGTGCAGGTCACCTTGACCCCTGTCAATGCTACACAGGGGGCATGGTACACTATCGGCTCGGAAGCATCGGATCAGATTCCTCTTGCCCAAGAAACCACAATTACCATTGGTGCTGACTATGATGTGAATGAGGATATCACCCTCTTCTGGGGCGCCAAGGGCGATGACGGTGTGGAATATACCGGTTCGACAACTTTCACGAAGCGCGAACACTATACTCCTTCGGTGGAGAGTGCTGAAGAGGTGTCGGTATTCTTCGAGACGGATGCGAAAGAAGTGTTCATCTG
>JAEEGJ010008102.1_pt1 | contig 29264 bp, 16 predicted proteins | sample 8958761 | NCBI WGS metagenome assembly JAEEGJ01 (sample SAMN16246546, study PRJNA631951) | gut metagenome | biome: gut microbiome; feature: rumen; material: RS-attached | host: Bos | place: Iran: Karaj | collected 2018-10
GTACTTGAATCTTCGGGAAGCCTTATAAACAGAGATCTTGGGAAACAAAAAAGCCTCAGATTTCTTTGAGGCATTGTTGTGGACCAGGTAGGGCTTGAACCTACGACCTCCAGATTATGAGTCTGTTGCTCTGACCAACTGAGCTACAAGTCCGATGCAAATGCTTTTTGCGGGTGCAAAGGTAATAAAAAAAAGTGAAAATGAAGAGTGAAGAGTGAAAAATTTGCTTCCGCACCTTATTTTTAATAAAAATTGCACTACCTTTGCAGCGATGAACAACGATAAACGTCAAGGATTGAGTGCCGCAGAGGTGTCGATGAGTCGGTTGGAGCATGGTGAAAACGTGCTGACTCCGCCGCGTCGACAGTCGATGTGGCGCTTGTATCTGGAGAAATATCAGGACCCGATGGTTCGTATTCTGCTGGTGGCTGCTGTGGTGTCGCTGGTGCTGTCGTTCGTAAAAAACGACTTCATCGAGACCATTGGCATCATTGCTGCGGTGCTTCTGGCTACGACGGTGGGGTTCATCTTCGAGCGCGACGCAGCCCGTAAGTTCGATGTGCTGACGCAGCTGGGCGAAGAACAGCGGGTAAAGGTGATAAGAAGCCTCACCCCTAACCCCTCTCCAACGGGCGAGGGGAGTCATGGCACTATTGTGGAGATTCCTAGGCGTGAGGTCGTGGTGGGCGACATCGTGATAGTCGAGACGGGCGACGAAGTGCCAGCTGACGGACGGCTGTTTGAGGCCACTGATTTGCAGGTCGACGAGAGCAGTCTGACGGGTGAGTTGCTGACGACAAAGTCACTGGACCATCAGAAGGTGTCGGCATATCCCAGTGATATGTTGTTGCGCTCGTCGATGGTGATGAACGGCACGGGACGCTATGTGGTGACGGCTGTCGGCGACGAGACGGAGATTGGTCATGTGGCTCGTCAGGCAACGGAAATCACAGGCGTGAAAACTCCACTGAACATGCAGCTGGATCGCTTGGCCAAGCTGATCAGCAAGGTGGGTAGTGGTGTGTCGATAGCTGCCTTCCTGGTGTTTCTGATTCACGACATACTGACCAACGAATTGTGGCATACCGACGATTATGTGGGTATGGCTGAAGTGGTACTGAAATACTTCATGATGGCTGTCACGCTTATCGTGATGGCTGTGCCCGAGGGCCTGCCAATGGCTGTAACCCTGGCGTTGGCGCTGAACATGCGAAGGATGCTGAAATCGAACAATCTGGTGCGTAAACTGCAGGCTTCGGAAACGATGGGTGCTGTGACGTGCATCTGTACGGACAAAACGGGTACGCTGACGGAAAACAGAATGACGGTAAGTGATGTAAGACGGATGATGGATGATGGAAGATATGAAATGGCCATTGCGCTGAACACGACGGCTACACACGACGTGGGTAATCCCACGGAACAAGCCTTGCTGCGGTGGTTACAGGAGCAGGGGGTAGACTATCAGCAGCTGCGCAACGAGCATCCGCTGACCAGCAGACTGCCATTCTCGACGGAACGGAAATACATGAGTACGACGGTGGGCGACACCGTATATATAAAAGGTGCCCCAGAGGTAGTGATGGGCATGTGCGATATGACTCCCGATGAGCGCCAGCAGGCCCAGCAGCAGTTGCTGGAGTGGCAGCAACACGCTATGCGCACATTGGCTATCGCACAAGACAAGACCCTGTTGGCTATCGTGGCCATCAGCGACCCGTTGCGAAAAGAAGTGCCTGCGGCCATTCGTCAGTGTGAGCAGGCCGGCATCGACGTGAAGATCGTAACGGGCGACACAGTCCAGACGGCAATGGAGATAGCAAGGCAATGCGGGGTCATTGACCATTCACCATTGACTATTGACCATTCACCATTGACCATCACCGGCGCTGAGTTTGCTGCGCTGAGCGACGAAGCGGCTTTGAATGTCGTTCGTAGGCTGAAAGTGATGTCGCGAGCCCGTCCGACTGATAAGCAACGGCTGGTCAGCCTGTTGCAGCAACAAGGCGAAGTGGTGGCAGTGACAGGCGACGGCACCAACGACGCCCCAGCCTTGAACCGCGCCCATGTGGGACTCTCGCTGGGCTCAGGCACCAGTGTAGCCAAAGAAGCCAGCGACATCACGCTGATTGACGATTCGTTCAGCAGTATCGTACATGCGGTCATGTGGGGACGTTCGCTATACAAGAACATCCAGCGGTTTATCTTCTTCCAACTCGTAGTCAACGTGACGGCCCTGCTACTGGTGCTGTTTGGTGCCTTCTTGGGAACGGAGCTGCCGCTGACCATCACGCAGATTCTTTGGGTGAACCTCATTATGGACACATTTGCCGCTATGGCTATGGCCTCGTTGCCGCCATCGCGCGAGGTGATGCAGGAGAAACCACGTTCACGCGATGCCTTTATTATCACGCCGAGCATGTCACGTGGCATTGGCATCATCGGAGGGCTGTTCTTCGTGGGCACCTTCGCGCTGCTTTACTATTTCGAGCAGATAGCAGGTGTTGACGCTCATGAGTTGACCATCTTCTTCTGCATCTTCGTCATGTTGCAATGGTGGAACCTGTTTAACGCCCGCACCTTGGGCTCGAACCATTCGGCATTCCGCAGACTCTATGCATGTCGGGCTTTCTTGCTGGTGCTGGCCTTAGTGCTGGCGGGTCAGTGGCTGATAGTGACTTTTGGTGGAGCAATGTTCCGTACGGTGCCCCTGTCGCTGTCCGAATGGTTTTGGATTATTATCGGTACGTCGCCCGTGTTGTGGATAGGGGAAATCTGGAGAAAGGTAAAAAAGTAAAAAGGTAAATAATGGACGGATTTGTTGCAACGATAGGTATGTTCGATGGCGTACATCTGGGTCACCAGTTTGTATTGCAGCAGACGATAGACTTGGCTCGCGAGCTGGGTTTACAGCCGCTTTGTATCACTTTCGACCATTCACCACGACAAGAACAGGTGTTGACACCGTTGGACGACAAGATTAGGTTGATTCGGCAAATGGGCATTGAACGTGTGGAAGTTTTGGCTTTCACGCCACAGTTGAAGTCGTTGACCGCTCGGGAATTCATGGAGCAGGTGTTGCGCGACCAGATGAATGTGCGCGTATTGCTGACAGGCTATGACAACCGTTTCGGACGGAACCGCGAGGAAGGCTTCGATGACTATGTGCGCTATGGTCAGGAGCTGGGCATTGAGGTGTGTTGTCTGCCACCGTTGCCTGCAACCTCATCATCGCTGAATGCAAAAAATGTCAGTTCATCGTACATCCGTCAGTTGTTGTCGGATGGTCAGGTGGCTGAGGCTGCCGATTGTCTGGGACATCCCTATTCCATCAGCGGACACGTCGCTCATGGCGAGCACATTGGTACGGAACTCGGTTTTCCTACGGCTAATTTGGTGCCGTCTGAGAGTCAACTGATTCCTTCCCCAGGAGCCTATGCCGTTAAGGTGACACTCCTCACTCCACATTCCTCACTCCACACTCAAAACGGCATGATGAACATCGGCACGCGTCCTACCTTCGACGGACACGAACAGACGCTCGAGGTGCACATCCTGCATTTCCACGAAGACCTTTACGGACAAGCGTTGAGCGTGGAATTTGTCAAGAGATTGCGCGAAGAACGCCGTTTCGATAGCATGGAAGCCCTTAAGGAACAATTAAAGCAAGATGCCATTCAGGCAGAACAAGTGCTAAATGAACTTTGAACTTTGAAAAACGATGAAGAAAGCAATCAGTTATCTACTTATTTTTCTTGGCATTCAGATTCTTGGTGGTGCCATTATCAATGCCGTCTGGCCATTGGTGACGGGGTCGCCTGACAAGACACCGACTCTGTTGATTACGACAACGGTAGTCGTCAGCGTGATAGTCATCATGGTTTTCCTATGGGCCCGCTGGACAGAGGTGTCGCCCAAGTGGTTGCGCACCAGACCTTGGACGGTGCTGACGTGGAGCGTGGTGGCAGCATTGGGGCTCATCATACCCTCGTTGTGGATACAGGAACAGATGCCAGAATTGCCCAATCTGGTGGAGTCGGAGTTTGACATGATCCTTGGCAATCGCTGGGGCTATGTGACCATAGGCCTCTTGGCACCGCTGTCAGAAGAAATCGTGATGCGTGGAGGTATTCTAAAAGAGCTTCTGAAATCGACAAAGCTATCGCCTTGGGGAGCTATTGCTATTTCGGCCCTGTTCTTCAGCCTGATACACATGAATCCGGCTCAGATGCCGTACGCCTTCGTCATTGGACTGCTGCTGGGTTGGATGTATTGGCGCACAGGGTCAATCTTGCCTGGTGTGGCTTGTCATTGGGCCAACAACAGCGTGGCCTATGTTGTCTATAATATTTATCCTGATCCTGACATCAAGCTAGTTGAAATATTCAAGGGCAGCGAAATGCACGTCATTCTGGCTGTAGTATTCTCGTTGCTTATCCTGTTGCCAGCCCTCTATCAGCTCCATTTGTGGATGCGTAGGGCAGAAGAATAAAGAACGAAAGACTGCAAAAAAAGCGAGCTACCTCTGGTGTGTCAGACGGTAGCTCGCATTGTGTTAGTGTGTTTAATAAACTTGATCAATTATAGAGAAAGCATAGAAATAAATCTTAGTCTGTGGGCAGCGTGGGAGTTAGCACTTTGGTGCTGTCGGCTGCCATTTCATCCACATTGGCTACCTGAACAGGAATGACTACGGCTACGGTGTCGGCTTCCTTCAGGTTTTCTGCATAGTCGCTGGGCGTGTTCCATGTGGAATCCCAAGGAGCCTGAGCAGCATTGCCAAGGGTGAGGATGATAGCCACGACGGCAGCAGCCTTGAAGAGCGGCATGAGGCGCTGGGTAAGCGTTACCCGCTGGGCCTTTTCCGTCTGTGGCTTCTCGTCAATCATGGCCAGGATACGGGCATCGAAATCATCGTCCAGCGACTCGCAGGCATCTGCCATGAAGAGTGGGCGCAAGGGTTCCATCTCTGCTGGAATGTCCTTCTGGCAGAAGAAGGTGCGCAGAATGTTCTCTTCTTCGAGAGTGGTCTCTGCGTTCCAATAGCGCTCCAGGAGCTGTTCGATGTACTTATAGTCCATATCTTTCTTGTTTTAAAAATTCCTTTTTTATTGTCTGTCTGGCTCGGAAGATATTCACCTTCACCTGCTCTTCGCTGATGCCCATGATGGTTGCAATGTCGCGATAGCTCTTGTTCTCCATGTCGCGCAGCTGCATGACGGTGCGCTGCTTTTCGGGCAATTGGTCGATGATGCGTCTGACGAGGGCTATTCTGTCGTGTTGCACGGCCTGCTCCTCAGGGTTGGCACCGTAGCTGTTGTCAGCGGTCTCATGACCTTCTTCTTCGAGCGATGCTGACTGGTTGTCCAGATGGCGCATCTTGTCGAGCGAGAGGTTTCTGCAGATGGTCAGGCAGAAGGCTTCTGTGGAGTCTATCTTGTCCCAGTTGTCACGCTGGTTCCAGACCTTCATCATCGTCTCCTGTACAACGTCCTCGGCTTCCGCACGGTTGAGAGTGATGCGGAGCGCCAGTCTGAAGAGCTCATTCTTCAGCGGCAGCACGTCGGCTTGGAAACTGATTTTTTTCACCTCTCTAATAATAAAGACGATTCAAAAAAGGAAAAGTTACAGAAAAACTAAGATTTTTTTATTCTATGATGGTTCCGTGCTTGCCATCAATGGCTGTAGCAAGGGTAATAATCACTTTCGAAACACCAGCATCGACGGCATTCAGGGCATTTTCTATCTTGGGAAGCATACCACCTGAAATGGTGCCGTCGGCTTTGTATTGATCAAATAATGTACGTGTAATGACGGGAATCACTGAGTCGTCATCCTCAGGATTGCTCAGCACACCCTTCTTTTCGAACGAGAAGATGAGCGTCACATCGTAAATCGTTGCAAGGGCCTTGGCCGTTTCTGAGGCAATGGTGTCGGCATTGGTGTTCAGAATATGTCCCTCTCCGTTGTGCGTCAAAGGAGCCATCACGGGGGTGATGCCAGCCTCAATGAGTCGGCTCAGCATCTGGCCATCGGCAGCGTCGACGTCGCCAACCCAGCCGAAGTCGATACCATCCTTGAGTGGGCGCTTGTGACTGCGGATAGCGTTGGCATCAGCGCCAGTGAGTCCGAGGGCATTGATGCCGTTAGCCTGAAGACGAGCCACGAGGTTCTTGTTGACCAGTCCGCCATACACCATCGTGACCACCTCGAGCATATCACTATCGGTGATGCGACGACCATTGACCATCTGCGTCTCAATGCCCAAGCGCTCAGCCATCTTGGTAGCCTTACGGCCACCGCCATGTACCAGCACTTTACGCCCCTCGATAGCCGAGAAGTCGCGTAACAACTGAGAGAGCTGCAGTTCATCCTCGACTACAGCTCCTCCAACTTTTACTATGGTAAGTTTTTCTTTCATCGTTCTTGGGTTTTTTCTAGTTTTCCTAGGAGTTACTAGGATTTCCTAGTTATTCCAAATAAGTGTAACCATAAAGCCCTGAGCGGTAGTTGGATAGGAATTCTTTGCCTTCTTCCAAGGTAATCTTACCTTGCTTGACGCTCTTGGCTACCCAGATTTCCAACTGACGGACGAGTTTCTTAGGGTTATACTGCACATATTCCAGCACCTCTTCTACCGTTTCTCCATCGAAGATCTGGTCGATGTGATAATGACCGTCTTTGACGGAGATGTGTACTGCCGTCGTGTCGCCAAACAGGTTGTGCATGTCGCCCAGAATCTCCTGATAGGCACCAACGAGGAACACGCCCAAATAGTAGTTCTCGTTCTTCTTCAAGGCATGAACGGGCAGAGAATGCGAGTTATGGCGGTTCGTAGCGAAGTTGGCTATCTTACCGTCCGAGTCGCACGTAATGTCCTGAATGGTCGCATTACGGGTAGGACGCTCGTTCAGACGCTGAATGGGCATGATGGGGAATATCTGGTCGATGGCCCATGAGTCAGGCAATGACTGGAACAGCGAGAAGTTACAGAAATACTTGTCAGCCAGCAACTTATCGATATTCATCAGTTCCTCTGGAACGTGCTTCAGATTCTTGGCCAAGGCGTGAATCTCGTGACACACACTCCAATACATAGCCTCAATCTCTGCACGTGTCTTCAGGTCGACAATACCATGTGCAAAGAGGTCGAGCACCTCCTCACGAATCTGTTCTGCATCGTGCCAGTCTTCAAGAACGTTGCGAGGCGACAAGTTGTCCCAAATCTCATAGAGGTCCTTTACCAGCTGATGGCTGTTCTCATCAGGCTCGAATTCCTCGGGCATCTCAGGTAGTGAGGCCGTCTCCAGCACATCAATGACGAGAACAGAATGGTGGGCAGCCAGCGAACGGCCGCTCTCGGTTATCAGGTTGGGGTGGGGGATTTCGTTGCGGTTGGCAGCGTCCACGAAGGTATAGATACAGTCGTTGACGTATTCTTGAATAGAGTAATTGACACTACTCTCGCTGGATGGAGAACGCGTACCATCGTAGTCGACACCCAGACCACCACCACAGTCCACGAAGTCGACGTTGTAGCCCATCTTGTGCAGCTGTACATAGAACTGTGAGGCCTCGCGCAGGGCTGTCTGAATACGACGAATCTTTGTGATTTGCGAACCAATATGGAAATGGATGAGTCGCAGACAGTCGCGCATATCCTTCTTGTCCAGCATCTCCAGAGCCTCCAAGAGTTCCGCACTGGTTAATCCGAACTTAGAAGCGTCGCCACCGCTTTCTTCCCACTTGCCGGCACCGCTGCTGGCCAGTTTAATGCGGATACCGATATTGGGTCTGACACCCAGCTTCTTGGCCTCCTTGGCAATGATTTCCAACTCGTTGAGCTTCTCGACGACAATAAAGATACGCTTGCCCATCTTCTGTGCCAATAAGGCCAGTTCGATATACGACTGATCCTTGTAGCCATTACAGATGATGATAGAGTCGCTCTGACACTGTACGGCAATCACCGCGTGCAACTCTGGTTTCGAGCCAGCCTCGATGCCCAGATTGAACTTACGACCATGCGAGATAATTTCCTCAACAACGGGTTGCATCTGATTCACCTTGATGGGGAATACCACATAGTTTTCTGCCTTATACTCATATTGCTCAGCCGCTTTCTTGAAGCAACTCCATGTCTTCTCGATACGATTGTCGAGAATATCGGGGAAACGCAGCAGTACTGGTGACTGCACATCACGCAGTGACAGTTCGTCCATCACCTCACGGAGGTCAATCTGTGTACCGTCCTTGCAAGGGGTCACATAGACATTGCCTTCGTCGTTGATACCGAAATAGCTGGTACCCCAGCCATTGATGTTGTAAAGTTCCTTGGAGTCGTCAGTGGTCCATTTCTTCATAGCTTCAGCAATTCACGTAGTTGTTGTACAGATATTTTTATTTTGTCATAATCGTCAAGCACATTGACGTCGAGCGTATGGCGAGCTTTCTCGTAGAACGGCTCACGCTCTTTCAGATGTTCAGTGATATATGCTATCAGTTCCTCGGTACTTTTGCCCTTCAGCAGCGGACGTTCTACCTTGGCCATGAGCAGGTGCTTGTAGAGTGTTTCCGGACTGGCCTTCAGATAAACCACGTCGCCTTGTTCGTTCAGGTAGTCCATATTGTCGAAGAAGCAGGGCGTACCACCGCCACAGCTGATGATGACATCCTCGAACTCTGCCACCTCGTGCAACATGTTGTATTCTATCTTACGAAAGCCCTCCTCACCCTTTTCTGCAAAGATCTGTGACACCGTCTTGTGCATCCGGCTCTCGATATACCAGTCCAAATCGTAGAACATCATTCCCGTCTCTTTCGAGAGGGCTTTGCCTACGGTTGTCTTGCCCGAGCCCATGTAGCCGATCAGGATGATACGCCTCATTTCTTCTGCTTTTCGATGATTTCCATGCACTGGTCGAAAGTCAGCTTGGCGGCTGTGGAATGCATGGCCTTGGGGATACGGTAGTTCTTGCCGTCGAAGGCGATATAGGGACCATAGCGCCCATTCAGAATCTGCATCTTACCATCAGCATCAAAGGCTTTCAGGTGTTTCTGAGACTCCTGTTGGCGTTTCTCCTGTATCAGTGCTACAGCCTCTTCCATGCTAATGGCCATAGGATCTGTTTCCTTGGGAATAGAGGTGTATTTCTTCTGGTGGAGGACATAGGCACCGAAGCGGCCCATACCAATGACGATGGGAGAACCTTCGAAGTCGCCTAAAGTGCGAGGCAATTGGAACAGTTCCATAGCCTCTTCGAGCGTGATGTTCTCCATGCTCTTATCGCTGGGAATCTGGGCAAAACGAGGCTTTTCGGTATCCTCGGCGGAACCAATCTGAACGACGGGTCCGAAACGGCCGATTTTGACGAAGACGGGCTTGCCGCTCTTGGGGTCGATACCCAGTTGACGTTCGCCGGCCTTATGTTCCTGACGGGCGTTCAGAGTCTTTTCTACAGTGGGCTCAAACTTTTTGTAGAAGCTCTTCATCATGTCCGTCCATTTTTCACCGCCTTCGGCAATCTTATCGAAGTCCTGCTCCACTTTAGCTGTGAAGTTATAGTCCATAATGGTGGGGAAATACTTCATCAGGAAGTCATTGACCACCATACCGATGTCGGTAGGCAGGAGCTTGCCCTTGTCAGAGCCAGCCATCTCCTTACGCTTTTTCTGCGTGATGATCTTACCCTTTAGGGTGTCGATGGTATAGAAACGCTCTTCACCCTTCTTGTCGCCCTTGTGTACGTATTCGCGCTGTTGGATAGTGGAAATGGTAGGAGCATAAGTTGAAGGACGGCCAATGCCCAGCTCTTCCAGTTTATGGACGAGCGAAGCTTCCGTATAGCGCAGCGGACTCTGGCTGAAACGTTCTGTGGCCTGAATCTCACGACGGGTCAGTTCCATGCCTTTCTTCAAAGGAGGCAGCACGTGGCTCTCTTCTTCCTGCTCTTCGTCGTCTACAGACTCACGATAAACCTTGATGAAACCGTCGAATTTCACCACTTCGCCCTGTGCCACAAAGACCTCGTCAGTACCAGTGATGGAAATGTTTACAGTGGTCTTCTCCATCTCGGCATCAGCCATCTGACTGGCAATTGTGCGTTTCCAAATCAACTCATAGAGTTTCTTCTCCTGAGACGTTCCCTCGATGCTGGCATTCTCCATGTAGGTAGGACGAATGGCTTCGTGGGCCTCCTGAGCTCCCTTCGAACTGGTATGATACTGGCGCACCTTGCTGTATTCCTCGCCATAGAGTTTGGTAATCTCCTCCTTGCTGGCATTGATGCACAAGCCAGAGAGGTTCACAGAGTCCGTACGCATATAGGTAATTTGTCCGTGCTCATACAGGTGCTGAGCCACCATCATCGTCTGGCTGACGGTAAAGCCCAGTTTGCGGGCAGCTTCCTGTTGCAGGGTAGATGTCGTGAAGGGGGGAGCTGGCGTACGCTTCATGGGCTTCTTCACTACAGCGTCAATAACGAAAGAGGCTTCTTTGCACTTCTCCAGGAACTGCTCTACCTCTTCGTGCGTCTTCATGCGCTGAGCCAGCGTAGCCTTCACTTCCGTCTGAGAACCATCAGCATTGGTAATGGCGAAAATACCATTGATGCTATAGTAGGGCTCACTGTTGAAGTTCTGGATTTCGCGTTCACGCTCGACAATCAGACGTACTGCCACACTCTGTACACGACCAGCCGAAAGCGCAGGCTTTACCTTGCGCCACAGCACGGGAGACAGTTTGAAACCCACCAGACGGTCCAATACACGACGGGCCTGCTGGGCGTTCACCAGATTCATGTCCAGATGACGCGGCGTCTCGATAGCATTCAGAATGGCGGGTTTGGTAATTTCGTGGAATACGATACGGTTTGTTTTCTCTTCGTCCAGTCCCAATACCTCGCACAAGTGCCAGCTGATGGCTTCTCCCTCGCGGTCTTCATCGGATGCCAACCAGACTTTCTCAGCCTTCTCCGCATTCGATTTCAGTTCTTTGACGAGCTTCACCTTTTCCTCTGGTATCTCGTATTCGGGTTCGAGCGTCTTGGTGTCAATACTCATTTCCTTCTTCTTCAGGTCACGGATATGACCATAGCTCGACATCACCTTAAACTCCTTACCAAGAAACTTCTCTATCGTCTTGGCCTTTGCAGGCGACTCAACTATTACCAAATTCTTCTGCATACGTTAATTATAATGCTTTAATTTTTTATTCTTCAAAACGTCATAATGACATGATTCGGGCTGCAAAAGTAGAGAAAAGTTTTGGTTACACCTTATTTATATATAAGAATTTTGGTTTTATTAACACTTCAAGGGTGCAGGGAAAACCACTCATCTCTTAGAGATGACGACAAAATAGGTGTTAGTGAGTCTTATATATAAAAAGCAAATTACAATGATGAGAAAGCTTCTGATGATCATGGGCCTTGCGCTGCTGACGGTGTCGGCACAGGCAGGTAAGCCGTGGGACAACGGCAAGTTACGTGTTTCGGATAACCAGCGTTATCTGCAGTTTGAAAACGGACAGCCCTTCTTCTGGCAGGGCGAGACGGGCTGGTTGCTGCCTGAACGACTCGACAGGGCTGAGGCTGAGTGGTATCTGCAGTCGTGCGCCAAGGCGGGCTATAATGTGGTACAGGTACAGACCATTGACGGGGTGCCTGCCATCAATATCTACGGACAGATGTCGAATGTGGACGGCTGGAACATGACACCCTTCACCTCTGGAAAATCTGGGAAATCCGGATTATCCGGCACCTATACCTATTGGGACCACATGGACTATATCGTCGATATGGCCGCCCAGCACGGCATCTACATCGGTATGGTATGTATCTGGGGTGGACTGGTGAAGGCTGGCAAGCTGAGCGTGGAGGATGCGAAGAAATACGGCACCTTCCTCGCCAACCGCTATAAAAACAAGCCCAACATCATCTGGTTTATGGGTGGCGACATTCAGGGCGACATCAAACCTGAAGTTTGGGAGTCGCTGGCTACCACCATCAAGTCGATAGACAAGAACCATCTGATGACCTATCATCCGCGTGGGCGCTACACATCAGCCAAGTGGTGGAGCAAGGCAGAGTGGATGGATTTCCATACTTTCCAGAGCGGACACCGTCGCTACGGACAGCGTATGGGTAACAAGGATTACCCCATTCCTGACAATACGGAGGAGGACAACTGGATGTATGTCGACTCGACGTGGAAGTTCAACCCCATCAAACCTGTACTCGACGCTGAGCCTTCGTACGAGGATATTCCCATGGGACTTCACGATACCAACGAGCCTCGCTGGAAGGACTACGACGTGCGCCGCTACGCCTATTGGAGCGTGTTTGCTGGAAGCTGCGGACACACCTACGGCCACAATGCCATCATGCAGATGCTGAAGCCCGGCTACCCCACGAGCTATGGTGATGCTGGCGACGTAAAGACGTGGTATCAGGGACTGAAGGATCCTGGTTTCTCGCAGATGCAATACTTGAAGCGACTCATACTGTCGTTCCCCTATTTCGAGCGTGTGGCCGACCAGAGTGTCATTCTCGAGAATGGCGAGAAGTACAACCGTCTCATTGCCACTCGTGGCAACGACTATCTGTTGGTTTACAATTACAACAACAATAACATGAAGCTCGACCTGACGAAGATTAGCGGAGCGAAGAAGAACGTGTGGTGGATGACAGCTGCTACGGGCAAGCTGAAGTACCTTGGTGAGTTTGACAACAAGGTGCTCACCTTCCGCTATCATCCCCAGTCGGCTCGCGTCGAGGATGGTGTGCTCATCGTCGTTGACAGCGACAAGGACTATCTGAAGAAAGACCAGACGGAACTGTCGCCTGACGGATACAAGGCTAAAGAAAGAGATCTTAACGAATAACGAAATAACGTTATAACGTAATAACGAATGAAGAAACTCCTGATCATATTGCTGACTATGGTTCCCCTGATGGGTGTAGCCAAAAAGAAGGTCGTGAAGCCTGACGTGAGTGTTGGGAACCTGCGTGTAGAAAACCTCGACCAGCCTTTAGGCATTGATACTGCAGAGCCTCGTTTCTCTTGGCAGATTATGAGCGACAAGCAAGACGTTCGCCAGACTGCTTATCAGATTATTGTCAGTGACGATAAGGGGGAAGTGTGGAATACGGGCAAGGTGGAGAGCGACCAACAGCTATGGCTTCGCTATGCTGGCAAGAAATTGCAGAGCAATACCTTCTGTACGTGGAAAGTGAAGGTTTGGACTACTGCTGGCGAATCGGACTGGAGCAGTGACGAGTGCTTTAGCATCGGATTGCTCGACGAAGGCAAGTGGCGTGGCTATTGGATAGGTTTGGAGAAACTCTTGCCTGGCGAGGAGCGTGGCATGCACACGCGTATGGCTGCCCGCTATTTGCGCAAGGAGTTCGAACTGAAAAATAAGGAGGTGAAGCGTGCTACAGCGTACGTCGCTGGTATCGGACTCCATGAGTTCTACGTCAATGGTCGGCGCATGGGCGATGGTGTGCTGCAACCCGTACCCTCCGACTATCGCAAGACCATCTATTACAACACCTACGACGTCACATCATCCATCTTACATCACCCATCTTACATCTGTCTCGGCATCATTCTGGGCAACGGCCGCCTGTTCCCCATGCAACAGCACAAGCCCTACAAGATCCATACGTTCGGCTACCCCAAGTGTCGCATCAACGTCATTGTGGAATACGAGGACGGCACAACGCAACGTTTGCAGACGGACGACAAGGGTTGGAAGGTGACAGCCAACGGTCCGATTCGCGCTAACAACGAATACGACGGTGAGGAGTACGACGCACGCATGGAGATGATGGGTTGGAGTGAGGTCGGTTTCGACGATTCCAAATGGTTGAAGGCTGAACGTACAGACATTCCTCAGGCTTATCTGCGTGCTCAGATGACACCAGGCATGAAGGTGTTGCAGCAAATCAAACCTGTGTCGCTGAATGGCAACATCGTCGATATTGGCCAAAACATTGCTGGTTGGCTGAAAGTGCGTGTTCGTGGTCAGAAGGGTGACACCATTCGTGTCGTTTATGCTGAGAAATTGAATGCTGACGGCACGCTTTTTCGCGAGAACTTCCGCAATGCCCGCTCTACTGACATCTACATTTGCAATGGTGACGAGGGCTCAGAGGGTCGTTGGTGGACGCCTACGTTCGTCTATCATGGCTTCAAGTATGCCGAGGTCATTGGCCTGAAGAATGCAACGCCACACTCTGACCGCAGGTCAGAGAATGCCACGAAGGACGATTTTGTGGCCGAAGTGGTGGCTGACGAAATGCGTACCACAGGACACTTTGAATGCTCGGACACCACGCTGAACAAGGTCATGAAGAATGCCTGGTGGGGCGTACTTGACAATTATAAGGGAATGCCTGTCGACTGTCCACAGCGTGACGAACGGCAGCCTTGGCTGGGCGACCGCACGATGGGGTCGTTGGGCGAGTCGTTCCTCTTTGACAACGAACGCCTCTATACCAAGTGGATGCGCGATATTTGTGAGGCACAACGCACGGATGGTTGCATTCCTGATGTGGCACCCGCCTTCTGGAACTACTATTCCGACGATGTGGCGTGGGCGGCAGCATTGCCTTTCTCGTGCGATATGCTCTATCGACAGTATGGCAATCGTGAGGCCATCGAGCACAGCTATCCATATATCAAGAAGTGGGTGCAGCACATCATCGAGGAGTACAGTCGTGATGGCATCATCCGTTGTGGCAAATATGCCGACTGGTGCGTACCCCCTGAAAAGCTGGAACTCATCCATTCGCAAGACCCTGCCCGCAAGACGGACGTGACGCTCATCTCTACGGCCTACATCATCCGCACCCTGCAACTGATGGAGCAGTGGGGCTGTGAGGCTGACTATTGGCGTCCTATCCGCGAGCAGATGACGGAGGCGTTCAACAAGAAGTTCCTGACCATCAAGCGAGGCACGTCGCCCCGTCCTGGTCATGTGCTCTATCCTGACAGCGTGTTCTATGGCAACAACACCGTTACGGCCAACATCCTGCCTTTGGCCCTTGGCATTGTGCCTGACGACTGCAAGGACGACGTCATCAATAACGTGGTGCAGAACATCTGCATCCAGAACAAGCACCACGTCTCGTGTGGTGTCATTGGCATTTCGTGGTTGATGCGAGGATTGTCGGACAACGGGTTCGCTGATGTAGCCTATCGTCTGGCAACCACCAAGACCTACCCTTCGTGGGGCTATATGACGGAAAACGGAGCCACGACCATCTGGGAGCTGTGGAACGGCGACAAGGCCTCTCCCAAGATGAATAGCGGCAATCATGTGATGCTCCTGGGCGATCTGCTCACGTGGGCTTATCAGTACCTTGGCGGCATCCGGCAGCCCCGATGGAAAACCAGCAGGCACAGTGGCGATGGTCAAACGGCCACCGTTCCCGCCACCGTTCCCGCAGGTTTTTCTGCGGGCTATAAGCACATCGTGCTGAAGCCCGCCTTCGAGATTCAAGACTGCGAATGGGCGAACGTCAGCTACGACTCGCCCTATGGCACCATCAAGAGCCATTGGCGGAAGACGCTGCAGCACTTGGAGTGGGACGTCACCATTCCCTGCAACACCACCGCTGACGTCTGTCTGCCTAATGGCGAGACGAAGACCATCGGTTCTGGCTCGTATCATTTCAGTGTCGACATACCCACAGGCCATCCTGCTATTGTGAAGGACGAGTTCCTCTACGAGCATACCTATTTCCCTGAGGCCCACGCGTCGACCATTGTCGAACTGAAGAATGGTGACCTCGTGGCAGGCTATTTCGGTGGCACCCACGAGCGCGACCCTGATGTCTGCATCTGGGTGAACATCAAGAAGAAAGGCTCGGACGAATGGAGCAAACCCATCCTCGCTGCCGATGGCGTCCTCTCTATTGACGACCCCAATGCCAAATATATGGGCCTTTCTGGTTTGAAGGACGACACGACGTCCGCCACCGCTGGCCCCATCCGTCGCGCTTTTTGCGGTTTGTCCGCAAAAGGCTCCCTTCCTGACGAGCAGAACTACGACTACATCACCAAGACTACCCGTCTTAAAAATGTGCCTACCAAGTTAAAGCGCAAGGCTTGTTGGAACCCTGTGCTCTTCGAGATGCCCAACGGCGAACTGTGGCTGTTCTTCAAGATAGGCACGACGGTGGGCGATTGGACGGGCTGGCTCTGTAAGTCGAAGGACAGAGGGCGCACGTGGAGCAACAAGGAGCCGTTGGGATACGCGACGATTCCCGACGGAAAACCGTCGGGCACAGTGGCTGCAGATAAAGCCACCATGCCCGCTGGTTTTCCAGCGGGAAAGCAGGTGGCGCTGCTGGGCCCCATCAAGAACAAGCCCGAACTCATCGACGGGCGCCTGCTCTGTCCTTCGTCGACTGAGAAGAACGGCTGGCGCTTCCACATGGAGATGCTCGACCTGAGCGACGGACGCTGGAAGAAGGGCACCCCTGCGAAGGACTTGAACTGGAAGTGGATTCCCGTAGAGAGCACGGAGGCCATCAAGACGGACGACAACCAGATGCACCCCATCGACTGCATCCAGCCCTCTATCCTTAAATTAAAGGACGGGCGCCTGCAGGTGACGATGCGCACGCATAATGCGCACATAGCTACCTCGTTCTCGTCGGACAATGGTGACACGTGGACGCCAGTTACGCTGCTCGACATTGAGAACAACCAGAGCGGTACGGATGCCGTCACCTTGCAAGATGGTCGTCACGCGCTGATTTACAACAACTTCGAGACGCTGCCGTTGACGCCTAAGGGTGTGCGCACGCCGTGTTCCATTGCGCTGAGCGACGATGGTACGAACTGGCAGCACGCCTTGACGCTGGAGGATTCGCCCATCGACCAATACTCGTATCCAGCCATCATTCAGGGACGTGACGGCACGCTGCACTGCGTCTACACATGGCGACGCCAGCGCATCAGCTACAAGCAGATTGACCTGACGAAATTGTCAGGAGTAAAGTAGTTCAGAAGACTAGGGTTAGAAGAATATCCAGATCTTGTCGGTTTCTGGGTAGTTGTACCAGTTGAGGCAGCTTTGGTGGTTTTCTACCCACTCGCCAAACGAGCGACCTGATGTGGCGTAGGCTCCGTCGTTGAACACCACGCCGGTATCCGTGCGTTTGCGGAATCCCAGCTGGATGCCTTCCAACGGGTATTTGAAGTCGGCAGAGGGAACGAGCAGCGCCCAAGGCAGGTCTTTGATTTTTGCCTCTACATTGTATTGATACATCACCTGTGCGGCTTTATACGAATCGAGGTGAGTCTCGTATCGGGCACTGTTGTAGAAGGCAACGATAAACGGGTCGATGCTTTCCAACGACATCTTGTCGACCGCTTCCTCGCTGTTGAAATACACGGTATAGGTTTGCGAGACGACCGGTCTCGACTCATACTCCTCGCCAACGGTCAACGAGGTGTTATAGATTTTCCGCACAGGGATTGAACCGCTGTTTTCTGTCAGAATCTGGGTGTTGTCCATAGCCCAGTGGGCGTCGTTGAACAGGGTGATAACGGCTTCGGTGCCCTTTTGTCCTGTACGGTAGGTCTGGGTGTTGTTAATCATCTCTCTCGACCCTGCAGGCAGTTTGTCGTCGAAGGTTTTTCCGTTGATGGTCGTCACGCTGTCGATGGCGTTGTAATTGACGCCCAGCAGTCTGATGAATGCTGCACACTGGACGTCACAGCCTACTGCTGCCAGCGTGACGTGAATCTGCATTTGTTTGGACTCTGTGCGCTCCAGTCCGATGCGCATCACCACGTCGTTGTAGTCGTAGTCGCCACACAACGGGAAGTCTTTCTCGTAGATGTAGGTGTAGGTCTGCGGTTTCAGCGTGCCTAAGGGTGTTCCTGAATTGAGGGCTCCTGAAAAGTCGACCTCCTGCTGGGTGATGGGGAAGGATTTTACGTAATAGTAACCATCCTTGTCGACCAGCGCTGCATAGAGCGTAGTCTGTGTCAGCGGCACACTGACGGTCAGCCATTTCGACTCACCCTTGGCCATCGGGCTCTGGTTCATGATGTAGACTGTCGACGACGTCGTCAGGGGGTTGGCAGTCAACAGCATGGCCTTTTCGATGTCAAAGTCGACGTTGGCTTTGATCTGATACGAGCGCTCGGCCGTCAGTTTCCATTCGTGGTACTGGTCTACGCTGTCGACGGGCGAGTTGTATTTGATGAACTCCTCGTATGCCTGCTCGTCGTAGAGGTTTTTTTCGCAACCCACAACGCTCAGAAGCACCACAGCTCCCAGCGTCGCTTTTATCAGTGAGTGAATCGTTTTCATTCTTATTACCTGTTTATTTGCTGCCAAAATTACGATTTTTGCTTTAAAAACACAAAAAAATATAGACAAGTGGGTGCAATTTTGTCATATTTTAAAGATTTTAACACAAAAATGCACTCACTTTGGGAAAAACTTTGTAATTTTGCACCCATCAATATTGAATAACTATAGTTACGTAACAACAAAATTAAAATCTTAAGAGCGGAATGAAAAAGTTTTTTGGTATAGGATTATTGGCTCTGCTCGCTACGGCCTATTTAACATCCAGCTGTTCGCGCGACGATTTGTCGGGCTCGTTGCTTGAAGCCAAGAAGGCAACGTTTAATGAAAATTTCGTGGCCGAGTATGGTCAGATTGCCCCCAACCACGACTGGGGCTTCGGACTGGATAATGGTGCGCGTGCCTTTACGCGTAGTATGGCGAATCCGGCTTGTGCTGATGCTAATGCACCGTACGATGCAACTTGGGTGACGAATTACTTGACAACGGCCAAGGAGCCCAACAGCGACAATATTGCACACAACAGTAATGATAGAACTTGGGTTGAAGGAACGGCTCGAAAATGGGTGGTAGACACACCAGCCTCAGTAACATTGCCTTCAATGGGTAATATCCAGTGGGGAACAATACCGCAAACGCTTATCTATAATCAGGATAATTATTGGGAAAATGGTGTGCAGCATTTCATCTCTAACGAAGATAAGGCTTGGTTCAATGAAAACTGTACACCTGTGACTAAATTTGACTGGAGCACTTTTGATTATAACAATTTTGATCAGCGTGCAGCGTATGTCACACTTGTACTTGAACTATATAACAAGTGTCAGAACAGTGGTCGTGAAAATTGGATGACTCTTACAGGAACATGGGACTTAGGTTCTAAGACTGAGGAAGTAGGCCATTGGGAGGAAGGCACTGAGGGTTATTGGAAGGATGATGAAAACTTCGTGCTGAACTACAAGATTACCGGCACATGGACAGGCGCTATAGGCGTGCTTGCTACTGAGGGCTATACCGACGGTGTGGCTAACGGCTACGAGCGTACGGTGGTCGTGACTGGTACGTGGAACCTCTCAGCAGACCAGCGTGTGGGTGCTAAGGGGCGCATCATCGTTGCCAACGGTGGTAAGATTGTTCTTTCCAACGGTGCCAATCTGAACAGTGTCAATGCGGCTCAGATTGTGGTACTTCGTGGTGGTGAGATTAGTGGAACGGGTTCTATCGAGTTCTCTAATGGTACTGATTCGAGCCTGCAGAGCTGGAATGGTGGAACCATCGATGTGACCAAATTCAACAACAATGGCGGAAACTTCTTCAATTATGGCACGCTGAAAGCTACTACGATGGATGGTGGTGCTGGCAACAGCTGCTACTACAATCATGGTATTGTCAACATCGGGGCTACAGGCAGTAGTGCCAATATCCGCATCTACAACAAGTGCCAGTGGTATGTGCAGACCAATGCCCGCATCCGCAACTATGAGGGTGTTATGGGTTCGGCGCTGATCGTTGATGGCGAGTTGATGTTCTCTTCAAGTGCCGACGGCACGAACGATCCGACGTATGTCGGTCTGGCTGCTGGTGCGCTGGTGCAGTGTGCTACGCTGTATAACCAAGGAACTTCTTGGAGTGGTCCCACCAGCGGAGGCTATGCTGCATTGAACATTACCGACAAGATTACTTACTTGAACTGGGAGGATAACCCTGCAAACGGTGGTTATTTTGCCAACAACATTTACGTGGTGGCTAACACGTGGGACAATATTCCCATAGGTAACGGTATGCAGTCAGGTGATGAGGCTACAGCCGACTATAAGATGTTCTCCATCATTGCCAACTCAGTGGGTAATGGCGGAGTGAAGAAGGCTACCACGGGTTCGAACGTGGTTGCTACGCCCGACCCGCAGTTCTCGAAGGGTGTTCGTGGCTGTACTCCAGGCTTCTCCGTTGATGAGGAAGTGCCCGAAACGCCTCCCACCAAGCGCATTGTGCTGAAGCAGGCCGGTCGTGTGTTCTGCGAGGACCTCGGAACGGTCAGTTCGTCCGATATCGACTATAACGACGTGGTGTTCGACGCCTGGCTCTATGTCGAGCGCACGGGTGACGACGAAAACACCGATGTGTTCCACAAGGCCTTCATACAGCTGTTGGCTGCTGGTGGCACCATTCTGATCAAGGTGGCTGACGTGAATGTTCACAAGGCCTTTGGTTACAACAACGACGACGTGATGATCAACACCTACAGCGAGGGCGAGAGCCAAATCGGCGGCGCCAAGCATGCAGAATACGGCACAGACTTCTCCACGCTGCCCGATAAGATTGTCATCACCGATGCCAGCTACGTCACTGGCGATGACGGACAGATGAACATCTTCTATATCCCCATCACGGTGCGCACGTCTGACAACAAGGCCGTTGAACTGACTTCAACTAATTCTGTCACAGGAGGGTCTACCGCTCCGCTGAAATTCATGGCTCCCCTCGGCACGCCGTGGGCCGCTGAGCGCGTCAAGTTCGGAAAGGCATATCCGATGTTCCGCGATTGGGTGGGAAACAAAGACAAGACCCCGTGGTCGCTGCCCAGCGAGACGGCAACGTTTGACGTGAACGACCTGCCGCAAGTGGCTACCTACGCTCCCACCGACGATGAGATTGGCAGCGCTACGAGCACGGTGACAGACCCCGATACTCCTGGACAGGGTACGCAGGAGGAGGAGACACCTCCCACCTTCAGCTCCGTGACAGGCACTGATCTCAATGTCTCCCCCACTACCCTCTCTGGCAGCAGCAGCATCACGCTGCCTGCAGCAAGCTTCAACGGTGTCGAGGCTGCTACCGTTTATGTATATGGTACGGGCGATGGTGAAGTGCTGGTAAATGGCGTGTCTGCCACTACCGTCGAATCGTCAGCACCCCGATTTGGATTCGGCTTCACACGCAGTGCAACACCCGTTGTGAAGGCCTGCCAGCTGGGTCCCAGCAACCTGAAGACCACTACGGTGAGAATCACGGGCTACAACTTCAAGGTATACAAGTGCAGCATGGTCAACGAGACGGGCAGCTACTCCGTCAGCGAGCCGTCGGGCAAGGGCGACATCATCTACAACACCAGCACGATTCTCGACTGGGGCAACAGCGGTGGTGCCATCACCATTACCAACGATGCACTGAAGAACGTCAAGGTCGGTTCGACAATCAGAGCGTTCGGCATCGGCTATGCCGCTTCCTATTGGGAAGTTCAGACGTTCGGATTTAATACGACGGGAGGCTGGAACGAAAGCACCAAGATCAACCCGAAGAGCGGCACGTCGTTCACCGGAAATGGCGCCAAGGAAATCGAATTCCCCATCACCTCGCAGGATCAGGTCAACATGGTGAAGGGCGGCTCCATCGTCGTACAGGGCTACAACTTCATCCTGAAGTATGTCACCATCGAGAATCCATCCAGCTCTGGCAGCACCACCTATACCACCGTTCCTGTATGGTCTGGAGAAAACGATGCCGAAAACTGGACTACTATTTATAGTGGTAAAGGTGACAAATTCAAGGATGCAAAGGAAGGCGATATTTTAAAAATAACTGCCCATCCTGTAAATGCATCAGCTTTTTGGCAATTTAATGTAGCCAATGGTAGTTATGGAGATGTATATGGTTACACAAAGAGTGATACAAACGGACAAACAATCAGCACTTCAGGTTATCAAGAAATCGAATTAACTCAGCCGGCTATAGACAACCTCAAGGCAGGTGGAATGATGTCATATAAGAATAACTTGGTGTTTACTGCCGTCGATTTGCTCCTAAAGAATAATTAAAGTACACAATATCAACATAAGATTTTAATTTTGAGAAGGGGTATCTGCGCGAGGCAGGTGCCCCTTTTTCAGTGCGCTCCGAGCAATCGATGGGTTTGCTCCGAGCAATCGATGTGCCCGCTCGGAGCAATCGAAGGGTTTGCTCCGAGCAAACGATGCGTTTGCTCGGAGCGGACGGTGCGCGAGGTCCGAGCGCCTGTCAGACCCGTTTTGAGCAACAAGCCGTTTCTCTCCCAGCGAGAGGCCGTTTCTCTCCCAGCGAGAGGCCGTTTCTCTCCCAGCGAGAAGCCGTGTTGCTGTTTTTCCCTGGGCAGGGAATTTTTACGCGCTGGGCAGGGAGTAAATTTTCGCTGGGCTAGGACGGCACTTTCTGACAATTCTGACAAATGACAGTGTCAGAATATGCGAGGTGGTGATGGCGGAGAAAAGTGCTTGTTAGTTTATATTTATATATAATATATATATTATATAGAAATATGCCTTTATTTCGGTTTTTGCCATGAAGGGTGGGCGCGGATTTTGGCTGTCAGAATTGTCAGAATTGTCAGAATCGCTCAAAATTACACAAAGAGTCCCTTTTGTGAAATTTTTCCAAAAAAGTTCCGAAGGGATTCCGAGGTTTTCCGATGTTTTTCCGACATTTTCCGAAATGCCGCCCAACTCTTTTCCGACGCGTGGAAAGGGGGCGGAAGACCGCTCTATACCTTATTTTATTATTAACTTTGCAGTGATAATTTCATGGTTTAACTTCAAAAATTTTAAAAGCTTATGAAACAAGAAAATTTGAACTGCAAGATGATTGCAATGAACCGCAAGGTTCGCGGCCCGAAAGGCCAAGTGTTCGAGCACACGCTCGAGGAGTTTGTTAACGTCACCCAGGCCGACGAGGTGGCAAGTTTGATAACCAAGATTCGCCAGACGGAGGACAAGGACGAGCGTCGTCGCCTGAAGGGCCAGTTGCCCTTCCGCTGTCCGCACTACTTCCGTTTCCGCGACAACCATCGTGCGCAGGATGCGATTCTGCCCGAGGAGTTCACGTTCCAGACGTGTGTCGACATTGACGACGAGACGATGGTGGCTCAGGCGCGCACGCGTGCGTTCATTCTTAATAATAAGGATGGCGAGTGGAAGGGCATGCTGTTGCACATGGAGTATTCAGCGTCGAAGAAGCTGCACATCGACATCCGCATTCCCGTGGGCATGACCATCGAGGAGGCGCAGCGAGCCTATTGCCAGGCGCTGGGCGTGGACTTCGACAGTGACTGCTGCTCGCCCGAGCGCATGATCTACATCGTAGACAGCGCCTCGCAGCTCTTCACCAGCCCGGAGTGGCAGACGCGTCTCAGCGACGAGGAAATCGCCCTGCGCCGCAAGGCCTATGCCGAGCGTGGACTCGACATTGATGGACGGGTAAAAAGGGAAAAGGGAATAGTGAAAAGTGAAAAATTTGCTACCGCCTTAGATGCTGAGCGCAAAAATGAGCCGACGTCGGAACAAGAGCTGAAATCTCAGCCGACATCGGAACAAGAAAGCAAAATGGCTGTCTTGTCCAACGAGCCGAAAATTCGACCCGTCGCCAACGAGCTGAAATCTCAGCCGGTTGCCGCCGAATCGAAAATTCGATTGGGCGATTATCCCACGGAGTACGCTGGCATTCCCTACGCGTACATCGTCGAGGAGCTGGCCGATCAGCTGGGTGGTGCACCCGAGCATGGCTCGCGCAATGCGTTCATCTTCTCGATGGCCTGCCATCTGCGCTACGTCTGCAACGACGATGCCCAGTGGATTCGCAGCGTGCTGCCCAACTTCGGCGAGGCTCAGGACCGTGTGGATGCAACCATCGCGAGTGCCTGCAAGCGCAACCAGTCGGCAACGATGAACCAGAAGATGAAGACGGCCATCACGTTGGCCCGCAAGCGTAAGGCTATGGAGAACGGCACCGACGAGCAGTCGTTGATGCGTCAGCCCCAGATGCCCGAGCGTCTGCCTGCCCCCGTGCGTCTCATTACGTCGAAGGCTCCGCGTGGTTATTGGCCCTGCATCATCAACACGACATTCTCGGCCTTTGCCACCTATATGGGTGGCGTGAAGGCAGAGTTCTGGAACGGTCGTCACGAGGAGTGCACGCTGTTGAACGGTGTGGTGGCACCCATGTCGGCGGGTAAGTCGAGCATCAAGGACCCCATCAACCACATCCTCGCACCCATCGAGCGTCGCGACATGGAGGCCCGTCAGCGTGAGCGTGAGTGGGCCGAAGCCACGAACAGCAAAGGTGCCAACAAGGAGAAACCTGAGCGTCCGACGGACATCTGTGTGCAGGTGGTCGACTCCGATATGACCAATGCTGCCCTGACGCAGCGTCTAGACGATGCCGAACGTGCCGGCAACAAGGCTCTGTTCTGCATGATGGACGAGATGGAGCAGCTGAAGAAGATGGCTGGCGGCTCGATGGCTGAGGTCACGGAGATTATCCGTCGCGACTTCGACACCGACAAGTACGGTCAGGAGCGCGTGGGTACACAGAGCGTCAAGGCCCGCACAACGCTGCGTATGAATATGGTGTTCTCGACCACGCCCAACACCGCCAAGATGTATCTGGGCAAGAACATCGACAATGGTACACTGTCGCGACTGAGCCTGAGCACCATCGTGAAGGAAGACGTGGAGCGACGTCCGAAGTTCAAGGCGTACGACGAGGCTTTCGACAAGAAGCTGGCCGTCTATCAGGCGCGACTGGAGAACGTCAAGGGCACCATCGTGTGTCCGCAGGCCAAGCGTCTGGCTGAATCGCTGCTGGACCGTGCCGAGGAGCGTGCGCTGATGATGGGCAACGAGAGCTACGAGCAGCTGTCGTATCGCGCTGTGGAAATCGCTTTCCGCAAGGCCATCATCCTCTACGTCATGAACGGCAAGAAGTGGAGTCAGGAGATTGAGGACTTGGTCGTCTATCTGTTCGACTACGACATGTGGGTGAAGATGTGCCTCTTCGGCGAGGAGATCACCAACAAGCTGGCCAAAGACAATCGCGTGATGAAGCCTGGCGTTCCCTGCCTGCTGGAGTTGTTGAACGACTCGTTCACCCGCCAGGAGTTCGAAATCCTCTACAAGGCGCAGAATGCCACCATCGGCAACATCAGCAAGGCCGCCAGCAACCTGCTGTCGCAGTGGAAGAAGCGAGGGTGGATAGAGGAGAACGTCGAGCAGGGAATCTACGTCAAGACCGAGGCCTACTATCAGAAGCATGCAGCGTGAAGAATGTGAGGGGTGACCGAAATGGTCATCCCTTCATTTTTACACAAAAAGAATCCCCTTTGTGTAATTCTGACAATTCTGACAAATGACAGTGTCAGAGTCTGCGCGAGACAGGTGCCCTCCTGTTTATACAGAACATTTAGATGTACGAAACGCTCGTTTTCGTAAACGATTTCGTTGGCTTTAACATTTATTTACTTCCGATTTTTTGACGTTCTACCTTATTTTATTTACCTTTGCACCCACAAAACCGCAATTCGATAATATTATTATAAGTCTTAATTTAAAAAAGTAACAATGAAAAAGTATTTGATGATTGGATTCGCAGCTGTCGCATTCGCAGCTTGCTCGAATCACGATTTTGAGACATTTACACAGGCTCAGATTGACAAAGCCAAGTACGACGAGGCTTTCGTTAACTATCTCGGTGCACGTCCGGCTGCAAATCAGGACTGGGGCTTTGGTGCCACAACCCGTGCCTTCACACGTGCTGCCGCTGCTGGATCAACGGTTGCAACGACTAACGCGACCTTGTTTTCTACTTGGAACGATCAGAAGACCTATGTCACTTGTGACGAAGAAGAGGCAGTACTGAATACTATTACATATTCCGTAGATCCTTCGCACCCAGCAAGTCTTGTTCCTGAGATACTCACCGCCTATAACGAGGTACTGCCTGAAGGAGTTAACAATGCTTCTAAGATTGCTTCTACCAATAAAGAGGAGTTCTTAACTACAGAAGCTGGCGAGATTTCGTACGTCGTTCTGCCTGGTGTTACCGCTGGTATACAGGATAGGGTTGGTTATTACTACTATACCACATCGGGTAACATCAGAACCATGCACAAGTATGTCTTGAGCAACGACCCGTCAGCTTCGTATATCGGAGAAGGTACATCGTATGACGTTAAGAACGGAGACCAATATGCTTACACTGTACAGCCTAAGAGATACAAGAGTTTCAAGTTGGTCTATGTCGATGATAATGGTAATGCCAGCTATACTTTCCCCGCAGGTCTGAACGTAGGTTTCTTCATTGAAACAAGCTCCTATGCTAACACAGCTGTTGAACTGTACTCTAGAGGTAGCCTGAACACTGAGATTTCCAATTGGCTGGAGGAGACATTGCCTGGTACTCACGAGTGGTCCAACACAGCATCTAACAGCCACGCAGCCATCTTCTCTTACGGAGACTTCAATTTCGTAGGCTTTGAAGACTGGACGGACTACGACTACAACGACATCGTACTTTCTGTAACTGGTAACATCACACCTGCACCTGAAGTAAATATCGAAGAGGAGAAAACCTCTGACTTCGACCTCCGTATTATTGCTGAGGACCTGAGCGCTACGCAGGCTTCTGACTTCGACTTCAACGACGTTGTCATCGACATCAAGTACGGAGAAACTGCTCAAATTGTGCTTGTTGCCGCTGGTGGTACACTGCCCCTGCGCGTTGGTAGCACGAATGGCGTTGGTGGCGTTGAGGTTCACGAGGCTATGCTGGGTACAGCAGCTATGAACGGCAACGTATATAAGATGATTAACACCGGCTATGGTGCTCCCGCTGGAGCTACGGCTGATCCAAAAGACATTTCTTCTACTGTTACCATGAAGATTACGAACCCTGCTGAAGCCAAGGGCCTGAGCATCGAGGTCTACAAAGGCGGTAAGTGCGAGAACGGCGTTTGGACTGGAGGTACATGGGAAGAGCTGCCTGCTCCTCTGGGTGAGCCTGCTTGTAAGCTGGCTGTCGATCCCGACTTTAAAGTTTTGGGTGAGCGTGAGAGCATCAAGCAGAAATACACCAAATTTGTGGATTGGGCCACAACGAACAATCCAAACCTTTCTAAGTGGTGGAAGTAATAACGACATCAGATACTTAGATTTTATATAATGACGAAAAGGGCGGTTGCGCGATGCAGCCGCTCTTTTTTCTTTTGTTTTTATCTACGAAAACTTTATTAGTTGTAACTTTCTGCATTCCTTTAAGATAATTTAACAGACAAACGTATGCATAATTTCTAATTTATTTGTATTTTTGCAGCACCTTTTCGAAAATAAGTTCAACTAAATAACGTATTAATTAATTTAAATCTTATGAAAAAGTATTTGATGATTGGATTCGCAGCTGTCGCATTCGCAGCTTGCTCGAATCACGACTTTGAGACAATGTCTCAAGAAGAGTACGATCAGTACCAAATCCAGCAGGCCTACAACAAGGCATTTACTCAAAGTCTGCTTGATGGTAAAGCTATTGCTTCTAATCAGGATTGGGGCTTCAGCGCCAACAGCTACACCCGTGCGTTCACACGTAGTGTTGATGTAAATGGAAACATGTGGGAATCTCGTCCTGCGGTTACGGAAAAAGAAGCTAATGCAATCTATGCTTATGTTAATAGAGTTAAGAGTTCAATTCCTAAAGGAACCTATTTCGAGGAATCTCCAATTACTATGGAAAATTTCTTTGTGACTCAGGTATGGGGAGGTCAGAGTACTGACACCAATTGTCTTTATCTCAATGGCGACCAGACAGTAAATGCTTCAAAGGGTCAGGAGTACCAAGCTAGCGATTATATTTTGGGTTCTTCAAAGATGAATCATCTTCAGATTAGTACGAGCGATGCAAGACTTGGTGATGGTGTTGCTGAACTTGATAAAACCACTTGGGATCATGCAAACAATTTCAATGCTGGTCAGAATAGAGACTGGGATGGCAATACCATGTTTGTAGGTTGGGGTACTAAGAATTTCGCATATCATAGCACCGAAGACAGCAAGTATCACGACAAGTGGATTATTGTTGATGGTCAGTATATTACTGATGTTGATGGAAATCACTATCCTGGTAAATATTATGTTTGCTTTGACTTCATTGCAACAAACCCGGATGCGTACACAAAGTTCCGTGCTAAGTTCTGGAATGCAGAGGGCAACAATGGTGGTGAATGGTATGAAACAAATTTCAATATCCCAGGCGTTTATTCATTGGAAAGTGCAAAAGAGCTCACTTACACAGTGACGTTGTATGATACTCACAAAAATGAAAGCTATACAAAGACCTTTACTCTGATTGACGGTGGAGAAGAAGGTAAATCTGTCAAGGATATTCAGATTGAAGGATACGATAAAGGAAACTGGATCGTTCCTGCTAACGAGATTTATACAGATTGGATTGTACGTCTTGTAGAGGCTCAGCCTAAGAACGATGATTTGACCAAGGAAATTCGTATCGTTGCTGAGGACTTGAGCGCTTCTGGTGCTTCTGACTTCGACTTCAACGACGTTGTACTTGATGTAACATTTGGTAATCCTGCAAAGGTTATGCTCGTAGCTGCTGGTGGTACACTGCAGCTGAAGGTTGGTAGCACGAATGGCGCTGGTGGCGTTGAGGTTCACGAGGCTCTGCTCGGTGCTGAGAACGCTAAGAAGAATGAGAAGATTTATAAGATGGTAAGCCCTGGTGGTGATGTTTGGCCTGTTGAAGCTGTTGATATTACTAGCTATCTTTCTGACACAAATATCCCCGATGCAGCAGCTGCTAACGAGAAAATCAGAATTGAGGTTTACAAGCAGGGCGCAAGCAAGGAATATTCTTGGAACTTGCTGACCGCTCCTAGGCAAGAGCCTGCTAGTAAGTTGGCTGTTGGTAAGTCATTTACAATTTTGAGAGAGCGTCAGAGCATCAAGAACGAGTTTGAATTCTTCCTTGACTGGGCAACAGATGCAAACTTCACTTCTAAGTGGTGGTAATTTGATATCAAATACTTTGATTTTATATAATGAGGAAGGGGCGGTTGCGCGATGCAACCGCTCTTTTTTTGGCAATAATTTGGTCGTGAAGAAATAAATGTTTACCT
>JAEEGJ010008107.1_pt1 | contig 29253 bp, 26 predicted proteins | sample 8958761 | NCBI WGS metagenome assembly JAEEGJ01 (sample SAMN16246546, study PRJNA631951) | gut metagenome | biome: gut microbiome; feature: rumen; material: RS-attached | host: Bos | place: Iran: Karaj | collected 2018-10
CGGCGCCGGCAAGTTCCAGCAGTTCAGATACATTATACTTCCAAGCATTAAAACAATAATTTTGTTAAACGTAATCCTTTCGATTTCCGGTTCATTAAGCGCATTTGAGCCTCCTTACGTAATTACATCCGGCGCCAACGGTACAGGCACATACTTCGTGGTAATGCACGAAATCGCCCATACACAACAGAAAGTCGGTCTGGCTTCCGCCATGGCAATAGTGCTGCTCGTAATCATATTTATAGCAACCATTATTCAACGGCTTCTTTTTAAGTATGTATTCACCGACGGTGAGCCACCGGTCGACTCAAAAGCCAAGCGTCTCGCCGACAAAGCATCGAAATTTTAAGGAAGGTTCACGCCATGAACATATTAATGTATATAAAGAAAATAATACTGACTGTATTTAAATACTTTACTCTCCTTCTTTTTTCCTTTATCGCAGTCCTTCCGGTGGTGTCCTGCCTGATTACCGCCTTTAAGACGGACAAAGAATACAACTCAACAAACGTTATGACACTTCCCTCCTCATGGCTCAATTTTGAGAATTTCTCAAGCGCTTTCAAACAGGCCAACATGGGACGGGCTTTTATCAATTCAACCATAATACTCATATGCGTACTGTTAATAAGCACAATCATCGGAACTCAGCTGGCTTATGTGCTTAACAGATTCGCTTTTGTGGGAAATGCTCTTATCAGAAACCTGTTTCTTTTTGCAAGTCTGCTCCCCGGTGTTGCCATGCAGATTTCCGTTTATGAAATTATGACAAAACTTAACTTCATAAACTCGATTCCCGGCTACATCATAATGATCTGCGGAACCGATGTAATATCCATTTACATCTACATTCAGTTTTTCGAAAACATCGACAAGTCCCTTGATGAGTCGGCCATTATGGACGGAGCCAATTATTTCTCGATTTTTTACAAGATTCTTTTTCCGCTTCTTAAGCCTGCCATCGTAACTTCCTGCATTCTTAAGGGTGTAGGTACCTACAACGAATATTACGGCGCAAGCCTTTATCTTCAGGACAAAAAATTATACCCTACCGTTGCCACCTCGCTTTACACCTTTGTAGGCCCCCTCGGCAGCAAATACAACTTAATCTGCGCAGGCCTCATAATTTCCATACTTCCGGCCCTCATTGTCTTTATAAGCTGTCAGAAGCAGATTTACTCAGGCCTTACTGCCGGAGCGGTTAAGGGATAAGGAGATTTATAATGAGTATGAAAAAAGAAATAACAAATCATCTGACAAATGACCTTATTCCTTTCTGGAAAAAGTTAAAAGACGAGGAATTCGGCGGTTTTTACGGATATGTGGATTATAATGGCACCATCGAAAAAAGCTATGAAAAAGGCTGCATTTTAAACAGTCGAATAATCTGGTTCTTTTCCAACGCCTACCTGCTCCTGAAAGACCCTTCTCTCCTCGAATACGCCCGTCACGGTTATGAGTTTTTAAAAGAACACTTCTATGACAAAGAATTCGGCGGAGTCTACTGGTCATTAAATTGCGACGGAACCGTCAAGGATTCCATGAAGCACACTTACAATCAGGTATTTGCAATATATGGTCTATCCTCCTTTTATCTGGCGTCCGGGGTCAAAGAAGCCCTTTCTTTGGCCTTTGATGTCTTTAACACCATAGAATCCAAGTGCAAGGACGAATACGGCTACATGGAAGCCTTCACAAGAGAGTTTAAGGTGATTAATAACGATGCCCTTTCCGAAAACGGAGTTATGGCCGAAAAAACCATGAACACTCTCCTGCACGTTGCGGAAGGTTATACGGAACTGTACAGAGCTTCGAAAGATTCGGTTGTGAAAGAAAAACTTGAGAAAATACTTCGAATTATTGCAGATAAAATCTATAACAGAGAAAAAAAACATCAGGAAGTTTTCTTTGACAAAGCTTATAACAGCCTCATAGACCTTTACTCTTACGGTCACGACATTGAAACCTCCTGGCTCATCGACAAAACCGTGGCTGTGCTTGATGAAGAAAAATATAAAGAATTAATCTATCCGATTACTGAAGAAATGTGCCACCAGGTTTACATAACTGCTTTTGACGGCCACTCTCTTGCCAACGAATGTGACAAAGGATACATAGACGAGAACCGTATCTGGTGGGTGCAGGCGGAAACAGTTCTGGGATTTTTAAATCAATACGAAAAAACCGGCAGCCCGGATTACCTGATAGCCACAAAAAAGGTTTGGATGTTTATCAAAGCCCATATTATCGACACCCGCCCGGCCGGCACCGGTGAATGGTTCTACTGCGTTAACAAGTCAGGCAATGTCGAAAAGCCCCTTCCTATCGCAGAACCCTGGAAATGCCCATATCACAACGGGCGAATGTGCTTTGAAATTATGAAAAAAGATTATTTATAAGTTCTCCCCCACACAGTAAGGCCGCCGGTTTCCCGACGGTCTTCTTTATAGCATCTTTCTTGCTTCTTCACACCACTCAAGATAGGTTTCGTATGATTTTACACCGAATTTGGCAGTGAGATAATAGTATTTATGGGTTTCATCCATATCCATAACGCTTTCCAACACTGCCAAAGCCTGTTTTAACTCCTTAAGTTCGGTTCTTGCCTTCTCCTCGAACCTCTCGATATGTTCAAGCGCAGTATCCCTGCCACCTTCGTGGCCAAAGAAAAGCTTAAGAAGAGTCTCATATCTTAGTTCATCCTTCACAACCGGCCTTTCAAGCCAGTCCTTAAGATACTCTCTGCCCTCATCGGTAATGGAATAGAAAATCTTGCCGCGGTTACTGTCGGCCTCCTCACGGCTCACCGCCAGGTTTCTTTCCACAAGATTACCAAGTGCGGGGTAAATGCTTCCGAAGCTTGCGCTCCAGAAGTATTTAAGGGTTGTGTCTATGCGTTTTTTTATCTCATAACCGGTCAAATCCTCGTGGCTTAAAAGTCCCAGGATTACCACATCGATTTTTTTGTCCGTTGCCATATGCTCTCCCGTTAAAGAAGTTCTTTGCCAAAGCTGTCAATAAGTGCGTCGGTTTCATCGGAATGTTTGCTCTTCGGATCGATGAATACAGCAGTTTTTTCAAATGCCTCTATTCCAATGCAATCTGCCAGTCTCGCAAAGGCTTTCGGCGCTCCTCCCCCGCTCTGACACGCAAATGCGGCAATCTTCTTGCCGGCCAAAGAAGCTCTGTTGTCCTCTATAAACGTTCTCAACGGCGGCGTAACATTGGATGCCCATACCGGAAAGCCGAATATTACTCTGTCATACTGCGACAAATCCACGCTGTAAGGCTCTAGCGCAGGTTTCTCAGCCATCACTGCACTTTTACCGCCCCAAAAGAATTTGGCAAAGCCTTTGTCAGCATAAGCCTTTAAAGGTACAAGTTTGAGCACATCGGCGCCGGATATTTCTTTTATTCTGGTCGCCGCATACTCGGTATTTCCTTCCAACGAATAAAATACTATAAGGTTCTTCATTTTTCTCTCCCGTTCTTCATACCATATTTTAAAACATTCTTGGGGCATCCGTCGATGCATTTGCCGCACTGAATGCATTCGGTATTGTGTATTGCGCCTTTGTCGATTTCTTTTACCACATCGATGCTCATGGGGCAGTTCTTACTGCAAAGTCCGCAGGAAATGCAGGATTCTTTGTCCTTAACCCTGACGTGTAAGTTCGGCAGATGGATTGCTCTCGCAATCTTGGTACCGATAATCATAAAAGGTGCCATCCAGCAAAAATAATGACAAAAGGTACGCTTGCCGCCGATTAACGCAGGAATCGCTATAAGGCAGATAATTCCGTAATATATCACGTAACTCATAATGTCCGAAACAGATATTCCGTGATAAGTCTCAAACAGCGGGTCCACTTCTTTAATACCGCCGTTTACTATAAAACATATTACCACAATTGTAAGCCAGACAGCCCAGATAATATATTTAATGTTATTTCTCCACCTCTGCTTCGGGCTCTTATCGTTAACACTCATGCAAACATCCTGCAAGCTTCCCGCCGGACACAAATACCCGCAAAACACTCTTCCGAAAGGAATTGACAGCACCAGCATCAACAGGAATGTTATGAAGCTTCCGTTCATAACATTTTTAAAGGCACCATTTATAATAAGCGCCGGACTAAAATAATACAGCGTCACCGGAAACAGCAACAGAGAAATAATAAGCAATAATCTTCTAATCTTTTGTCTTTTCATTTAAATTATCCTCTCATGTATCAATCTGATATATGGCATAATATATCAGCCTGATATATTTGTCAAGAGGAGTTTCGTCTGTTCCACTAAAAAAGGCCGGCAGACGGGAGTCGGTCTACGTTTCACTTCGGTCGGCGCAGAGCAAAGGTCCACCGGACCTTTTGCGCCCCGTGTTCGAAAACTTTGAGGTTTTCGTATGGGTTTACTATTCCGTTCCACTAAAAAAAGGACCATTCAGGTCCTTTCTTTAGTGGAGCAGACGGGAGTCGAACCCGTGTCCGAAAACCTATCCCCCGTACTTCTACGAGCGTAGCATGTTATTTAAAATTCCCGCAACCAATCGAGAGCATGCACCCTAAGGGTCTTGGTAGCTTCATAATACGCCCGCGTGCTCAAAGCTTTGCACGTGTCGTTTCTCACATAGTCGAAGCCGGGATTCTAATGTGTGAGTGCACTAGAGCCGACTGCTGTCATTAGGCAGCGTATGCTAAATTTTCGTTAGCGTTTAATTTTAATTTGGCCATTTAACGCATCGCCATGCGGCTCGCTTCTCCGGCTTCAAAATCCCCGTCGAAACCTTGACTGCCCCTTGTTTAGAGATTCTTGACCTTGAAGTCTCTTTCAAGCTCACGCCTTAAGTCCTTCTTGGCTGTGTCCTCTCTTTTATCGTAAAGCTTTTTACCTTTGGCAAGGCCAAATTCAAGCTTGGCACGACCGTTTTTAAAGTAGACCTCTAAAGGCACCAGCGTATATCCTTTTTCGGATATTTTGGTAAGAAGCTTTAGTATCTCCGACTTATGCAAAAGAAGCTTCTTGGGCCTTAAAGGGTCTTTATTGAAAATGTTACCCATTTCGTAGGGTGTTATGTGCATGCCGTAAGCATACACCTCACCTTTATCGATTCTGATAAAGGACTCTTTGATAGAGCATTTACCGAGTCTTAGTGACTTAACCTCCGTACCGAAGAGTTCAAGCCCCGCCTCGTATTTTTCCTCTATGAAATAATCATGGTAAGCTTTTTTATTGTTACAAACAAGCTTACGGGGCTCTTCTTTGGCCACTTGACTCACCTCATTTCAACATACCATATCATAGTCGAAAGAAAGGAAAAAGTAAATAAACCTTTTATGAATTTATCTAAACTTTCTTCCTTTCCTGTAAAAATCATGGGTTTTACTGCCTTCTTCAAAGTCGGCAATAATAAAATCTACGGTTCTTAAAGCCAAATCCACATCATGAACCATTACCTTAACACGTTCACCCAGGCGATACACAATGCCGGTGTCCTCGCCCACAAGCTCGTAATTGGCTTCGTCGAAGCGGAAGTATCCTCGCAGGGATGATACGTGCACGAGACCCTCGACGGTATTCTCAAGCTCCACGTAGATGCCCCAGTTGGTGACACCGCTGATAACGCCTTCGAAGATTTCACCGATGCGCTCGGACATGTACTGTGCCTTTTTAAGTTTGACCGTCTCGCGTTCTGCTTCGTCGGCCCTTCTTTCGGCGCGGCTGGTGGAGGTGGCTACTTCGGTGAGGATACTGTCATAGTGCTCCTTCTTGCGGTCGTTAAGACGGTTACGTAGGCTATCCTTGATGATTCTGTGAATCTGAAGGTCCGGATAGCGGCGTATGGGGGATGTGAAGTGTGTGTAGTATTCACATGCCAGTCCGAAGTGTCCGAGACACTCTGTGGAGTATTTGGCCTGCTGCATGGATCGAAGGGTCAGGCGCGCAATAAGCGGTTCTTCTTTGGTGCCCTCCACACGCTTTAAAAGCTTCTGAAACTCCTTGGGATGAATGTCGTCGCCGGTACTCTTGATGGAGTATCCGAAGTTCTTGATGAATGTACGAAGCTTCTTGATCTTCTCTTCATCGGGATTCTCATGAATTCGATAAAGAAAAGGCGCTTCCTGCCAGTAAAAATGCTCCGCGACGGTTTCATTGGCAGCTAACATAAAGCTTTCGATTAGCTTGGTGGCTTCATTGCGCTCGTAGGGCTTAATCTCTACGGGCATGCCCTTGTCGTCCAACACAAGTTTGGTCTCGGGGAAATCAAAGTCCACGGCACCCCTCTTCTCACGTTTTGCACGCAAAATAAGGGATAACTCCTGCATCTTATTAAGCATGGGAGCCACATCGGCGTACTGCTCGGTAACAGCCTCGTCGTGATCCTCAATAATGGCCTTAACAGCCGTATATGTCATGCGGTGATTGATATTCACCACCGATTCAACTATTGAATAATCCTTAACGCGTCCCTGGGCATCAATCCTCATGATACAGGACAAAGAAAGCCTGTCCTCGCCCTCGTTCAAAGAACAGATACCGTTGGACAAAGTATGGGGCAGCATGGGAATAACCCTGTCCGCAAGATAAACGCTGGTGCCGCGCTTTAAAGCCTCACGGTCAAGTGCGGAGCTCTCCTGCACATAATTGGCCACGTCGGCTATATGCACACCCAAAACGTAATCGTCGCCCTCCATGGAAAGGCTTACGGCATCGTCCAAATCCTTGGAGTCTTCTCCGTCGATGGTCACCATAAGGGTATCCCTTAAGTCTGTGCGGCCTGCCATATCGGCTTCGCTTACGGGCTTGTTCATGGAATCGGCCTGATTAAGAACCTTCTCAGGAAACTCGCTCTCAATGCCGAAAGCAAGGGCGATGGAAAGAATATCCACCCCCGGGTCGTCGGCATGACCGATAATCTTTACAATCTTACCTTCGGGATTGTGACGCGCGTCGCCGTAGTCCTTAATCTCCACCATGACTTTGTGACCGTCTACGGCGCCCATGGAGTTTTCTTTGGCTATAAAAATGTCGCTTGAAAACTTGGCATTGTCCGTAACTACGAATCCAAAGTTTTTGGAGGCCTGATAGGTACCCACGATGGCGTCGTTGCTGCGGGCCGCAACCTCCACAACTCTGGCTTCAAGTCTCGCGCCGCGCTTTCTGCCGCCGTTGAGAATCTCTACGCGAACGGTGTCACCGTGACAAGCGTTCAAAGAATCTCCCTCGCCTACAAATAAGTCTTCGCCCAGGCCCTCAACCTCCACAAAGCCAAATCCTCTGGCATTGCCGATATAGGTGCCGGTGTAGCACAAAGCACCCGTTTTGGCGCCCTCTGAGGCCTTAGAAGCCCCTTTAACGCTGCCGGCCTTCTCATCCTTTAATACGAGCTTACCGCGCTTGGTCTGCTCGATAACGCCCTCATTTAAGAGCTCGTCTATAATAGAATCAAACTCGCCTCTGTTGTCCTCACTCACCTGCATGAAAATCGCAAGTTCTTTTCTCTTCATGGGGGAGTAAAGGTCATCCTTAAAGAGCTCTGTTATTAATTTTTTTCTCTTATCTCTCTTATCTTCCATACCATTATTATACAAAAAAATAAGGCCACCCGAAACCCGAGTGGCCAAAAATGTTTAATCCTTAAAACTTACCGATGTTAAGTACCGCAGCAAGTACGATGAATAAGGTAGCCAAAATCTTGGTAACCTTCTGAAGCATGCCTTCCATGCTCTTGCCCTTGGCCTTGCCCCAGTATGTCTCGGCAGCACCTGAAATAGCGCCGAGTCCTGCGGACTTGCCTTCCTGCATAAGTACTACAATCAAAAGTGCTAAAGAAACCACTATAAATACAATTGTTACAACTATTCTCAATGTAGCCATTAAATCAGACCTCCTGAATATACACGGCACAATCGCCGAAATTACGGCAACTCGTGCCAAGCATTATGTATGTTACCACACATATCGCTCTAAATCAAGCATTACTTTTTGATAAGCAGGCTCTTACCCGTCATCTCTGCAGGCTGGGTTTCGCCCATGCACTCAATAAGGGTGGGAACGATGTCTGCAAGGCAGCCGTTCTCTCTTAAAGTGTAAGCGGGATCGTAGTTAACAAGGATGAAAGGAACGGGGTTGGTGGTGTGAGCGGTGAAAGGTTCGCCTGTCTCGTAGTCAACCAGCTGTTCTGCATTACCGTGATCGGCGCAGATGAACATTACGCCGTCGTGCTCCTTAACAAGCTCTACCACTTCGCCTACGCACTTATCGATTACTTCAATAGCCTCTATAGCGGCATTAAGTACGCCGGTGTGGCCTACCATATCGGGGTTAGCGAAGTTACAGATAATTACATCGTAGAAAGAAGAACCGTCTTCGTTCTTTTTCGCAATGGCTTCGCTTAATTTATCACATACAGTGTAAGCGCTCATACGGGGCTTTTTGTCATATGTGGGAATGTACTTGGGTGAGTTAACGAGGATACGCTCTTCGTCTTTGTTGGGAGCTTCTACGCCGCCGTTAAAGAAGAAGGTTACATGTGCGTATTTCTCGGTTTCAGCGATACGAGCCTGCTTCATGCCCTTGGCTGCAAGCCACTCACCAAAGGTATTGGTAACGGAAATCTTGTGGAAAGCAACTTCTTTGTTGGGAATGGTGGGGTCGTAATCGGAGAAGCATACGTAAGTTACATCAAGTCTCTTGCCTCTGTTAAAGCCCTTGAAATCATCATCGCAGAATGCTCTGGTAATCTCACGTGCTCTGTCGGGACGGAAGTTAAAGAAAATGATGGAGTCGCCGTCCTTGATGGTGGCAACGGGAGCACCGTTCTTCTTAACAACCATGGGCTTAACGAATTCGTCGGTAACGCCTTCATCGTAGGAAGCCTGAATGCCTGCGGTAGCGCTATCAGCCTCAACGCCGACGCCTTCTGTAAGTGCTTTATATGCTACTTCTACTCTGTCGTAGTTATTGTCTCTGTCCATTGCGTAGTAACGTCCGCTGACTGTTGCAACTTCGCCTACGCCGATTTTCTTCATCTCTTCTTCAAGCTGAGCTACAAAATCCTTGCCGCTTGCGGGAGGAGTGTCACGTCCGTCAAGGAAAGCGTGAACATAAACCTTCTCAAGGCCGTTTCTTTTGGCAAGTTCAAGTAAGCCGTAAAGGTGGGTGTTGTGAGAATGAACACCGCCGTCTGAAAGAAGTCCGTACATGTGAAGTGCGCTTCCGTTCTTCTTGCAGTTGTTAACTGCCTTCATAAGGCCTTCGTTGTCAAAGAAAGTGCCGTCCTGAATTTCTTTGGTAATACGGGTGAGTTCCTGGTAAACGATTCTGCCGGCACCCATGTTAAGGTGTCCTACCTCGGAGTTACCCATCTGACCGTCGGGAAGGCCTACTGCCATACCGCTGGCATTACCCTTTACAAAAGGATATTCCTTCATAAGTCTGTCCATAACGGGAGTTTTGGCAAGTGCTACGGCATTGCCCTCGGTCTTGTCGTTAAGGCCGTATCCGTCAAGTATCAATAAAACTGCAGGTTTTTTAGCCATATAAAAATCCTTTCTCTATATAAACTATATTTATTACAATTTAACCTATAAAAGTATACCTTTGCCCCTTGCTTCTGTCAATTGAAAACTTGCACCAAAAATCGCAGAAAGACCCCGTTCCCATTGGGTCCGGGGCCATGTACCTAGTTAACTGTCACATAAAAGATTCCTTCACCTGTGGATTCGTTCCAGAGATTGTAATTTTCGTAAGTTGTGTTAAAACCGCTTCCGTTGTAAGTAAGAAGCCTTACGGAGTCGCCGCCCATGGAGTTGCCGAGGCCGATGAGTATCCTGTAAGTGCCTTTTTTTATGAAGGTAAGGTAATTGCCGGTTCTGGTCATCTCCGCCAGGTTTCTTCCGCTGTCGCAGGAAGATCTTACGTCCGGGTTACCGCCGCCGTCGTTTCTGAACTTAAAGTCGGCATCCACCCATCTGTTTCCCTGATACTTCTGAATCTTGATTACAAGACTCTTGTTGAAACGGTCCCATCTGATACCGGTTTCGGCCTGTTTGTTGGCCTCCTGCTGGTTAACGTTAAAATAAAGATTTGTATTGGCCCTGATTCTTATGGGAGCCGATGCGGGACCGACGCCGTAAATACCGGTCTGGTTAAAGCCGGGACATGATACGTCAAATCTGATACGTACATGCTGCAGACCCGTTCTTATGGTGTAAGCCGATTCGCCGAGGTTTGTGGGGTATAACTTCTGTCCCCAGTTGTTTCTTGCGCCGAAACGAATCTCTATATCGTAATCCTTGTCGCAGGCAAACATCCAGCTGTCTTCGTGAATTCTTATTGCGTTACCGCCTTCATTCAACTGAATCCAGGGAGTCCAGTTGTTGGTGCCTGTTACTTTGTAACGTACTTCTTTGAACACCTGAAGCTGGTTGGGGTCGATTCCGTACTGTGAACCCACAAGCTGCTTAACTGTCCACTCTTCAAGGCTTCCCTGAGCCTGGTCGGTACCTCTGTAGAAGTTGCCGGGGTAGAGAGTGTAGATGTGGCCTTCAAGTGAAAAAGTAGCCGTAAACGAACCGTAGGCAACGCCCGATTTATTGGCCTTGGCACCTGAGCCCGGTCTTCTTCCTCTGGGGTGAGCCGCGCTTGCCTGAACCACAAATCTCGCACCTGCGTCCATGTTTCTGTTTAAGTAAATGTCTATATAGTTTTCGTTCTCTCCGTCACCGGTATGAACGTTTGTAATCGAATAATAATCGCCGGTATTGTATACAGGGTTACCGTTGACTCTGTAATCATAACTCCAGTCAACCGCATAAGGAGTAATATAGTCCGTCTCCATAGTGGGCTTTCTTTCAAGATTTATACCCGTCACATTGGCATAAAGTCTGTAGTGAGCGCCCGCCGAAGCGTCCATACCGCTTATAAGCTGGCTGTTAAGAGTAATGCTGGTTACTCTTCTGACATAAACAACAATCGTGGTATTGCCCGCAGGAGTCACACCGTCACGCTTGGTGGCAACAGTGGCGCCGTTTATGTAAAATGCGCTTGCGGTTTCACCGTTTCCTATCTGAATCTGATTGCCCACCATCTTGGTATTGGGGTCGTTTGCACCCGAAACAGACCAGTTTACGCGCCTGTCTGTGGTACCTGTAACCGTAAACTCAATATCTTTACTCAGATTGGGCTCAACAACCATTTCCGACGGACAAAGAATGGTAGCAAATACTTCGCCTTCCGTAAATCCCGCGCCCGCATCTTCGTTTCTTGAATTGTTGGTATTGGCAACATTCATGGTATTGGTACCGTCGTCCCTTGTTACCTGCATGGTAACGGTATGCGTAGCGCTTGCCGTAGGAGTCGGGTCAAGACTCGGAAGTCCGTTCATGTGCTCGGCCATAAGCTGGGGACCGGAACCGTCATTAATCATAATCTGCCTGGTGGTGGGATTATGAGAAATAACGTAAACCACACCGCCCTTTTCAATCTGAATCTGTCCGCTGCTTTCGCTTACACTTGTAGCGTCCTTGACCAGGTCTCCGATAAGGTTGGCCGCAAACTGAGCCTCCTGCTGAACCTCGATTTCCTGCACGCTTCTTTGGTAGGAATCCGTAGCCACCATAACAAGACCCACTACCGCAGTACCCACCAAAGAAAGAATCGCAACGGCGCAGATAACCTCAACAAGAGTTACACCCTTATTGCCGATATTCTTTTTTCGTAATCTCTCAAATAATTTCATTAAAAAGTCCTCGCGGGCTACTCTCTTGTGAGTTCAACTTTGCCCGTTAAATTGTAAAACCTTAAGTTATAAATATGACTTGCTTTGCTGATACGCAAGTGATGTATGTTCTGTCCCAAATTGAAGCTTCCGTTATGCCTGTTGAAGCTGATGGTAATATGGGCTCCACCTGCGGGAAGTGTGTCCATGGTGCCGTCATTTTTGTGAATTTCAAAGTCCACTCCGCTTCCGCATAGCTTTGTCCTCGTCTCAACTCCGTCCAGATTCTCATAAACCCAGATTGAGCCGTCCGACTGTCGATAAATCTCCATGAAAGCCGAATCCTTACCCATGGTGGAAAGTCTGTGATTGGTAAGGGCCATTCTTAAAGACCTGGCGCACTGGTCCGCCGGCCTTCCGTTTACCATGCCAAAGCCGATAACGGAGCCCACGGCCACAATTCCGAGAATCGCAATCACTATTATTAATTCAATTAGCGAAAAACCTTTGTTTTTATTGTCCATTAACGTTTTTCCCAGTTTATGTAACGTACAGAATCATTTATATTGACAGGCTCCCCAGCCGAATAGGTATCGGGGACGGAAGTATCATAGTTAATGTTAAAAGAAACCTCCGGGCACACAATGGCAAAATCCGTACGGATAATGGTGGTGTAATCGTTAAGTCTGTCCTTAACCTCCACACCTCTTACATACAGAATGCCCGAAGTTCTTTCTCCTTCATCAAGCCCGCTTGAACCGCCCGGAGCAGGATCGGGAACCGGTGAAGAAATCGTCACCGTAGGGTCCGAAGCCAGATCTCTGCAGCCGTTTGCAAGCATTCTCCATCTGTTCACGAAGGACTCCGTGTAAGCCTCACAAAAGATTGCACTTCTGCCGCTTTCGTTGTAGCTGGCATATTCTGAAATAACCCTTCTGTAGGCATCTTCATAGGCCAAAGAAGAAATTCGCACAAGTCCCGCCTTTATTTCTTCCATTGTTCTTTCGGTTTCGTAAAAGCTTTCTTTTGTCTGTCTGTCGGTAGCCTTCATTCTGGCATTACGACCCGCAAGATAAAGAATGGTGGTAGCCAGAATGCTTACGAAAATGATAACGATAAGCACCGTAACTATGGCTGAACCTTTATTATTCAGTTTGAGAAGTTTCTTCTTATCCGTCATCAGTTTTCCTTGGAATTAATGGAGCCGTTAAGGGTATAAAGGGGCGGAGCCGTAAAGCCTGCGGCCCTCTGACCCGCTTCATATACGTTAACCTCTATCGAATAAAGCAGGCTGTCGCTTAAGTGGTCGTTAAAATCCGCTACCGAATCGCTGTCCTGAATATGGCTGTGAAGAGTCACGGAACCCGAGCCGTTAACCCAAAGGTTTGGGGTGTACTCCGCATCACAGGTAATGAGATTCGTATATAACGGGTTAACCTGCTTGGTAACATACGCTTCTATGGGGCGGGACGAGTCGTTGGTCACCGCCACCGTATCACTCATAATCTGAGCCACATTTCTGGCAGCAAGGCTCTTATAGCCCGGCGAGTAAAACAGATAAACCTTTTCAAGCCCCTTATAAGCCTTGGAAGGTACATCTATCACTATGGGCGTAAAAGTATGACTCTGGTTGCCATGACCGGTTACCGGATAGTTATCCACCGAAAAGTTATAGGTAAAAGAAACAGTGACCGATTGATTATCGTTGTTACCCGTTACCGTAAGATTAACAACTCTGTTAACCTTAATTCTGTCCTTGTTTAAATCGCTTGCGGAAACTCCCGGTTCTGCCGTTGAAAAATCCGCATGCTCGTCAAGATAAGTGTAGACTTCGTTTAAAATCTGATCGTAAGTCTGCTTGTCCTGGTACAAATCCTGGGTAAATACAAAATCTGTATACGCATTCATGGGAGCCGCATCTATATAGGAATCTCCGTAGGCCGCTTTGCTTCTGTCATCCATGGGAGTTGCGGTAACACGGATGTCATAGTTTTGTCCGTCTATTGACCTGGTGTTGTCAAACCTGAAGGTAGTTGCACCGCCGGGAGTGGTATCCACATAGCCGCCCGCTCCGTTTCTTACGTCCCTGATGCTGTAGCCCTTGTACTCTTCCATGACGCTTTCCGCCACGGTGCTGATGCGCTGGTTCTCCCTGGCTCTTGCATTAAAACGAGCGCTCATTACAAAAGCCATAAGTATCGGTCCCGCAACAAGCGCAAGTATAATTACGGCTACCAGTACTTCCACAAGGCTGAAGCCTTTATTATTCAATTTGTCGCTATCACGATTCTGTCTCATGTAAAAACAAACCTTTATTGCTGATTGGGGTTCTTAACAATGCCGAACAAATCGTAAAGACCTGCTTCGTATTCCTTGATATCGGGAGCCTGATATTCTTTGCCCGTACCCTCTGCCACGAAATCGGTGACATCGATGGTACCGGTAATAAAGCCCTTTTCGCCGTCCTCGGACTTAGAGTAGGAAATCTGCTCTATTGTCTTTTTGCCGCCGTAGCTGAGAATAGTGCCGATAATGGTCTTTAAGTTAATGTAGTCGGTACTGTTTACGTAAGAAACAGTTCTTTTCTTAATCTTTATTTCGTCTTTAAATGACTCAAGTCCCGCATTTTGAACGGTTTCGGCGGGAATGGCGCCCACATCTTCTTTTTCCTTAATGTTGATGGTGGAATACTCTACGTAAGCTTTATTGAGTGTATCAACAGCTATTACCAGAGCATCCTCTTCTCTTACATCTGCGGGATACTGCGAAAGTGTGGTGACTATGTAACCGTCCATCATTGCTATGGTCTGCCTGTAAGCGTTCAGATTGTCATAAACCTTTTTTAAATCGTCGACCTGGGTTTTTAAGTTGGCGTTCTGTCTTCTTAAGTCTTCCGTCTTTTCTTCGTACTTTTGAAATACAAGCATGTAAAAAGCAAGAAATCCCAAAAGGCCTACTAAAACGACATACAGGAATATTTTTTTGTTATTAAGGATATTTGCGTTAAATTTTGCCTTCTCTTTAGAAGCCATAATAATTCTCCCGTTTAACGATTACTGATTATTGTTTTCAGATACCGAATTGATTAAATCCTCAAGGGCTTCAACTGCTTTTTGATCAAGTGTCTTGTAAATGCATTCAAGGTTAAAGGTATAGTAAGTATCGTCCGAAACATTTTCCTCGAAATCGGATTCTTCTTCCTTCTTTTCATGCTTAATGGAAACGCTTTCCTCGGATACTCTTGAAACCGAAGTAACTTTAACGGAACTTAAGGTTTTAAATTCTCTTACTGTCTGAATAATACCGGCAGCGTCCATCATGGTGGGAACACGTAATGAGAAGGTTGCCTGAGTGTTATTGGACTGGAAGGATTCCACATTCACGCTTGAAGGAAGTTTAGCTTCAAGTTCGGTTAAGAATGCCAGAAGTTCTGCATTGTTGTTGATGGTCTGTGCATCAAGCAAAAGAACTTCTGAGTACAAAGACATGGCATTTTCGGCCTGTTCTTTTACTTTCAGTGCGGGCTCGTATTTTCTCTTGAGATTTTCAAGCGTAGCCTGCTTTGTAACTTCATCGTCGTAGGGCTGCTTGGCCATCATATACATAAAGCCCATAAGCGCACCTATAAGAACCAGCATGAGGATGGAAAGAGTTAAATAGTTGGCTGCTCTTTTCTTGTCCTTCTTTTCTTCTTCGCTTATGAAACCTACGGGGCTGATGGCAGCACCGATGGCGGTTAAATATTCACCGGCTTCCGCAAGGCCCGTGCCTACGGGATGGCTTACGGATTTGGCTTCGTTAACGGATACTGTGGGTACGCCCAGTTCCTTTTCAAAGAGCTTGTCCAGACCCGCTATCTGGGAGCCTAAGCCTATCATTGAAACTTTAGTAATAGGTTTTTCTAAATTTTTTGAGTTATATAAGTCAAGTACTCTGCCTACATTGCCGACCAAGGGGCCGAGGGCCTCCGTCATGTCGGTTCTTGCTTTTCTCACATCGGGCTCTAAAGTCTGTCTTAAAGCGGCAGTTTCTTCGTCCTCGCGATTGAGTGAAGGCATAATACAAACATTCTTCTTAAGTACTTCGATGCATTCGCCGTAACCGGTTTCAGGGAAGGCGCTTGACGCCATCATGGTCTGAACGGAATTGTCGATACCGTAAGCTAAATTACGCTGCATCGTAAGGTTGCCGCCGCTGATAATGGTAGCGATGGTAGACTGCTCTTCCACCTTGATTACCATTTCGGTTTCTTCGGTAACCTCTTTTTTCATAATCTGAACTACGCTGTTGCCGGCATAGTCAACACCCACAAGTTTAAGACCCGCCTGGTTAAAGAGCGTGTCATAACCCTTAATGAGTTCTTTTTCGCATGCAAGAAGCATTACCTTAAGCTTAGCATCCGCTTCGGCACTCTCACGGCCTAAGATGATGAAACCAAGCTCATACTGGGACAAATCCACAGGGAAATACTCGCTTGCATTGGCCCTTATTAAATCGTCCACCTGACTCGGCTTAACGTTTGGAAGCAAAATCTCACGGTTGGCGATTTTAGAGCATGTAATAGTACAGACAGCCTGCCTCGTCTTAATCTTGGCATCTGCCAGTGCCTTTTTTAAAGTTATTGCATATTCTGCACTATCCGAGATGTAACCGTCGTCAAAAACCTCGTCGGGTGTAGGAATGTTGATACATTTATACACCTTGGGATTTTTGGCCTTATAATCCATTTCAACTATTTTGGTAAGAGAGTTTCCTACCTCAATACTAATTACTTTTGACATAAATCTCCTTTTTCTGACGCTTCTTTATAAAGAAAAAAGCGCTAGATATCCGGTAATAATTTCATTGCCAAAAAGCGCCGAAATAAATATCCCCAATGACAGGTAAGGTCCCATTGCAAGAACCCTTCCTTCTCCACTTACTTTCATGCGGATAACATGTATGCAGGCTCCCAGTACGCAACCGAGCATAAAGGCTAAAATAATGTTCTTCCAGCCCAGGAACAGCCCTGCGGCTGCCATAAGCTTAATGTCGCCCCCGCCCATTGCCCGTCCTTTAGAGACTGCATACAGTATCAGCAGAAATAAAGAAACACATAATGCTCCTATCAAATAATCTAAAATATTCCCAAAATCAATAACTACCTTTATGATTCCGAGGACCGCAATAAAAATATTAAAGCCCACGGGTATTTCATATGTCTTAAAATCAATTACGCTTAATGTCAAAAGGCAGGAAAACAGTAAGCATATAAGCAGGGATTCGATGTTTACGCCTTTTATCAAAAAAATGATTACATAAACTATTCCGTTTATGAATTCAACCACAGGATACTGCGGAGAGATTTTTTCTCCGCAGTTCCTGCATTTTCCCCGAAGAATCAGGTAGGAAAACAAAGGTATCAAATCATACCACTTTAAGCGGTAATTGCATTTGACACAATGGCTTCCTTTTGTGACTATGCTCTCCTTTTTCGGAATACGTATCATGCAGACGTTTAAAAACGAGCCGATGACGATTCCGTAGAGGAACACTAATAAATAGATTGTCAGCAAGAGTTCAACGGGCATTATAAACCTCTGCAATTATCTTCTGAGGCCGGTAGGGTTCATAACATTAATTCCGGCAGGGGTTCCTGTGCTTTCAGGATTGGGATAGCACTCATATGTATTAGTGCCATCAGTAATAGTAATACGTGATACACCAGCTGCATTGTCGCCTGCAAATTCAAAATGATATCCGTTGATTCTGCTTGCGGGGGTAGCTGTAACGTTACCGCCGGGAACATTTGCCCAAACAATATTGGTTCCGTTGAAAGGTGCCTGACCTTCTGCAATAGCAGCGTCAATAGCTGTTGCCATTGTCTGCGCAGTCTGGATATCAGAAGAAATTCTAGAGTTATTAACGAATCTTGTGTACTGAGGCGCAATAACAACTACGAGGATAACCATAATTGCGATAACGATAATAAGTTCTACAAGTGAAAAGCCTTTGTTATTTAACTTTCTTTCTTTCATAAGTACATTCTCCTTTTATTGAAAATATTTATCTTAATCGCTCTCCCTGCGAAAGCGGTTAATTCGTTATAAAGTATTAAGTGCGTTGTACATGGTAAGCATAGGCGCCAGACATGCACCTATAAGTACCCCCACTATCAAGGCAAGCACAATAATAATCATAGGTTCCATGGCCGCCATTAAGGACTGCACTGCCATCTCAACCTCTTCGTCATAATAATCGGCGGTTTTGCTGAGCATATCCTCAACATTACCGGATTCCTCACCGATACGCACCATGTGATAAACCATAGGAGGAAACATCTCGCACTCTTCAAGCGGTCTCGATAACGGCTGGCCTATGATAATATCATCATGACATCTTTCCATAGCCTCTTCGAAGTATATGTTTTCCATGGTTCTTGACACCATATCAACCGCCTCAGACATAGGAACACCTGAAGCCATAAGCGTTGACAATGTACGAGCCATCAGCGAAGAGTTTTTCTTGACCTCAAGGTTTTTAAGCACCGGAACCACAAGCTTGATTTTGTGGAAAAAATGTTTTCCGGAATTAGTTGTACTCCATGCTTTAAGAGCCACTATGACTCCAATTACAATAGGCACTATAACAAACCAGTATGCCTTTAGGAAATCACTCATGGCCATTACGGCTTTTGTGATGCCCGGAAGTTCCGTGCCGAGTTCTTCAAACATGGATGTATATCTCGGTATAACTACTACCAGCATCAGTACAACAACTGCCAATGCCACAATCAATACCACAATCGGGTAAATCATAGCCTTTTTAACCATGGCCTTTATCTTTGCTGATTTTTCAAACTGCTCTCCCATTCTTTCAAGAGCAGTGTCAAGTGAACCGGAAGCTTCACCTGCGGCCACCATGTTGACCATCAGCTCAGGAAATACTTTGGGGTATAGTTTAAGGGATTCAGATAACGTCTCACCTTTTTCAACGTTACCCCTTACTCCGGTAACAGCTTTTTTAAGTTGTTTATTTTCCGTCTGGTCTTCCAAAAGTTTCAAACATTCAAGAATGGATACGCCGGCTCTCGACATACTTACGAACTGTCTTGTAAATACAGACAAATCTCTTGCGGTAGGGTATCCGCCTATCTCAATATTTAAATCCTTTGTAAAAACGCTTTGTTCTTTTAACTTAAGCACCATCAAATCCATGGACTTAAGCTTTGATTTGGCAAGATCTATGCTGTCCGCCTCAATATTGCCCTTTGAAATTTTACCGAGGGCATCCACAGCTTCATATCCGTATGCTGCCATAAATTCTCCCTTTCAATGGCGCTTAAGCGTCGAAAGAAACTTTTATCATTTCGCTTAGCGATGTGATTCCGTCAAGTACATATTCCGAAGCCGACATTCTTAAGGTGTGCATGCCTTCTTTTAAGGCCTGTTCCTTAATGTCGTTGGCTGTGCCGCCCTTGCCGACTATAAGTTTTAGCTCGGGGGTCATTTCCATTATTTCGTAAACACCGATTCGGCCTTTGTAACCCATGTTGTCACACTTGGGGCAGCCTTTAGGCGCGTAAATCATGTGAGGTTCCTTGTCCTTGATGCCCAGGATTTCGCGCTCGTCGGGAGTTGCGTCATGGGCTTCTTTGCACTCGGGACAAAGTCTTCTTACAAGTCGCTGAGCGATAACGCCTACTACGGAGTCAGCTATCAGATAGCCTTCAACGCCCATGTCCTCAAGACGGGTGATGGTGCTGGCCGCAGAATTGGTGTGGAGGGTCGATACTACCAGGTGACCTGTAATGGAAGCCTGAACCGCTATCTCCGCTGTTTCTTTGTCTCGAATTTCACCGATCATGATGATATCCGGGTCCTGTCTTAAGATGGAACGTAAGGAGGATGCAAAAGTAAGCTCCGCCTTATTGTTAACCTGTACCTGGTTGATGCCGTCAATGTTGGCTTCTACAGGGTCCTCAACGGTGATGATGTTAACTTCTTCTCTGTTTAACTCGCTGAGTGCCGTGTACAGGGTGGTTGATTTACCTGAACCTGTAGGACCGGTTACGAGGAGGATTCCGTGAGGATTGGAGATAATGTGGTCGAAATGCTTCATCTCCCAGTCTCGTAAGCCAAGCTCCGCTTTGTTACGGGTTAAGGACTTCTTGACCTGAAGTCTCATAACTATTTTTTCGCCGAATACCGTAGGAAGTACGGACACACGGATATCGTATTCTGTTCTTTCGACGGTCTGGGTAATACGGCCGTCCTGAGGCTTTCTTTTCTCAGATATGTCCATGCCGCCGATGATTTTGATACGAGCGACGATGGCAGGTAATAATTCTTTGGGATAACGTCTGTATTCGTAGAGAGCACCGTCTATACGGAAACGAACACGTACACCGCTCTCGAGAGCCTCGATATGGATATCGGATGCGCGCTTAAGAGCCGCCTTCTCGATTAAATCCTTAACGAGCATAACGATGGGTGAATTGGAAACGTCATCTGACTGTTCATCATCAACTTCGGTGACACGGGCGAGCTTCTCTTTTGTGTATTCCTCGAGAGCCGAGTCCATATCTTCGGAGCCGTAGAGTCTGTCAAGTGCCAGCATTACCGCGCGGGGCGTGGTAACAACGGGTTCAACCTGACAGCCCGTGATGATGGAAATGTCATCAATGGCGTCAAGATCCAAAGGGTCGGCCATAGCCACCCTTAAAATATTCGCATTGTCCGGTGCATATCCAATGGGAAGTGCTTTGTTTTTACGAAGTACCTGAGCCGGTACCAAAGCAAGAATCTCGGAGGTGACCGTTGCATTCAAAAGGTCGGTCAGTGCATAATGCAACTGGCCCGCCAATGTTTCCGCAATGTTCTCCTCCGTAACCATATTAGAGTCAACGAGGATTTCACCAAGCTTACGCCTGGATACTTTCTGCTGTTGTAGTGCTTTGTCAAGCTGTTCTCTGGTAATGGCGCCGCCATCTACCAGCAATTCCCCTAACCTAATTTTCTTTTGACCGTAGTATGCCATAAACTACCCCCATAGTTTACTATCATAATGAGCTGTAAGCCTCTTACGATGTTCTCCGCATAACTCACTTGAATCCTGCCGAACTTCTCCAAAAACGGCAGGGTCAAAATCATATACCACTATCATCAGGTTTATACACTATTCCGTTTTATGCCGTTAACTGTCGTCGAGGTGTAATGCAGAACATACTAATCCGAGACAATTAACCGTTAGTAATCAACTCCCCAATCAATTACTAACCTAATTTAATCTCCATACCCTCAACGTCCTGTGCAAATTCTATAGCACTATCTTTTGCGATTCTACCACTATAGTATAATTGTGTCAACGCTTCGTCCATGGTTATCATACCCATCTTACGATTCGTTTGAATAACACTCATTAACTGGTGAGATTTTCCCTCTCTGATAAGATTTCTTACTGCGTGGTTAGCATGCATTACTTCAAAAGCAGCTACACGTCCCTTTCCGTCCGCAGTAGGTATAAGCTGCTGAGAAATAACAGCTTCCAATACGTTTGATAACTGAATTCTTATCTGCTGTTGCTGATGAGGCGGGAATACGTCGATTACACGGTCAACCGTACTTGCGGCACCGATGGTATGCAGTGTCGAAAGAACAAGATGTCCGGTTTCAGCCGCCGTAATGGCTACGCTGATGGTCTCAAAGTCACGCATTTCTCCTACCAGGATTACATCGGGGTCTTCACGAAGAGCGGCTCTTAATGCATTGGCGTAATTGCCCGAGTCGATACCGATTTCACGCTGGTTAACCATGGAAAGCTGGTGCTGATGCAGGTATTCTATAGGATCTTCAAGTGTTATTACGTGCGCGTCTCTGGTCTGATTAATCTTATCTATAATAGCGGCAAGTGTGGTGGATTTACCTGAACCTGTAGGACCGGTTACAAGTACAAGACCACGCTTCCTCTGTGAAAGTTCTACTACGCTTTCGGGGATTCCCAAAGCTTCCGGCGAAGGAACCTGAGTACCCACAAGTCTGAATGCCATGGCAACGGAACCTCTCTGATGATACGCATTAACTCTGTATCTTCCGAGGTTTCTGATGGAGAATGACATGTCGAATTCGCCTTTTTCCGCAAAAATTTCTTTTTGCTTGTCATTCATGATTTCGTCTGCAACCGCCTGAGTATCGGGAGGTAACATCTTGGGAAAATCCATGTTGATAAGGTCACCGTTTACACGCATCTTGGGCGGTAAACCTACCGTTAAATGCACATCGCTGGCGCCTGCTACTTTTGCAACCTGTAAAACTTCTTCAAGTGAAATCATAAAATATCCCCCGTGTTAAATTGTCTATACACATTTTTTAGTTTAACATAATTTTCTATTATGTCAACAATTCTGCCTCTTTTTACTGAAAAATAAAGCATTTTACCTGTTAACATAATCTCTGTCGATGGTAATCACCGAATTGCATTTGCTGTTACGCTTTTTTACTTCGGAGTCGATGGTTCTTTTGACCTCTTCATCATCAAGCTTACAGCTGAAGGGAACCAATACATCGTAAATCATATTGATGTGGGTGGGACCCGTCACGAGTCTGAAATCGTGGATGGTAATCTTGTCATCGATATCACTCACAATTTCTTTGACCATACTCTTAAGGGAATCCGTAAGCGGGTCTCCCACTGCAACCGGATCCATGTGAATCACTGCCACACAGTTAAGTTCCCTTGAAAGCCGCATCTCCGCGTTGTCTATAACATCGTGAAGTTCATTGATGTTACCCTTGTCGGAAACCTCCGCGTGAAGGGAAATAATCAGTCTTCCGGGACCGTAGTTGTGCACCATAAGGTCGTGCATTCCGAGAATTTCGTCGTAACCCGTCACTATCTCTTCCACCTTGTCGATGAACTCCTTGGTAGGAGGTTCGCCTAAAAGTGGACTTATGGTTTCTTTGGCCGACTTAATGCCCGCAATGATAATAAGCACACCTACTAACAGTCCGCAGTAGCCGTCAAGTCTTAAGCCGAAAAAATAAAACAAAACGGTGGATAAAAGAACCACTCCCGTAGAAATCGTGTCCGACAACGCATCCGTAGCCGTGGCGATAAGAACAGCCGAGTCTATCTTTTTGCCATACTTTTTAAGATATAGCGACATGTATAATTTTACCAAAATACCTGCTAACAAAATGGCAACAGAAACGGGCGAAAAAATAATGTCTTCAGGGTGCAGAATCTTCTTAAAAGAATCCGACACAAGCTCGTAACCCATTATGATAATTGCGCCCGAAACGAGCAGTCCCGCAAGGTACTCTATTCTTCCGTGTCCGAAGGGGTGCTCCGGGTCCGGCTTCTTGCCCGCGAACTTAAAACCTATTATGGAAATAATGGACGAGCCCGCATCCGACAAGTTGTTGAAAGCATCCGCCGTCATGGCGATGGAAGCGCTTACCACACCCGCAATGTATTTAAAAACAAAAAGAACAAGATTTAGGAATATACCGTAGCCCGAAAGCACCACTCCGTAGCGCTCTCTTACCTTGGTATCCTTAGTATTTTCAGAGTTTTTCACAAATAACCTGATTATCAGTTTAAGCATGAAATTCGTGACTCCTTTATGTTTTTTTGGTAAGTATTCGTACAATTTTTAATTTATTACAAAAATTTGTGCTTGACAACCTGTAAATAACAAGCTAATGTAAATGTGTTCGCACGACACGAACAAAAATTTAGAGAAAAGGAGGTAAAAAAATGATTAACATGCTTTTTGCGATTGTCGCGTTTGATTCTTTTGCATCATTTGAAGTGAATGCAAACATTTTTGCTGCCTCCGGACAGGATTTTAGTTGAGTCTAGATTTAGGTATACCTATAGGGCTTAATTTAAAAGCGTACTTTCACGGCGGAAGCATTTATATGTTCCCGCCGTTTTTTTATGCTTTTTTACGGAAAAACCGTTAAAAAACCTGTTTGGGGACAAAGTTTAGGAGGGATTTTTATTAAGACACGTAACACCAAATTCAAATTAAAGCAATATCTTAAAAGATATGCGGTTCATTATATATTAGCTGTTCTGGCACTGATTTTATCGGTATCGCTTGACATGCTCTCTCCCCAGATTCTGCTTCACCTTGTGGATGATGTAATTCTCGGGGGCGACTATCGATTCGTCAATCTGCTGTTAACCGGTATTCTCATGGTAGGTGTGGGAAGATTCATATTCCAGTACATGAAGGAATATATCTTCGACTACGTTTCCGTGAATATCGCCTGCCATTTAAGGAGGGACTTATTCGTCCATGTGGAGCACCTTGACACCGCTTTCTTTGACAAGAACAACACAGGCGAAATAATGGCCCGCATAAAGGATGACATCGATCGTATCTGGGATGCGCTCTCATACGTTTCGATGCTCATTATCGAAGTGTTTATCCATTCCGTGATAATCATCTTCTGTATGTCGAGACTCAGCCTCACCCTTACGATTATTCCCATAGTATTCATGGGTATCTGCGGTGTGCTGGCATTCTTACTTGAAAAGAAGCTTGATAAGGTTTACGAAGACATTTCCGAAGAAAACGCAGTACTTAATACCACTGCCGAAGAAAACATCGGAGGTGTGCGCACCGTCAAGGCTTTTGCAAGGGAAAAGCATGAAATCGACAAGTTTAAGAAGCACAACGAAAAGTACTGTGCGTTAAGCATTAAAGAAACCGAAACTTTTGTTAAGTACTATCCTTACTTCCAGTTTATATCACGTATTCTCCCCTTCCTTATATTGTTGGGGGGCGGCTACATGTATATAAAGGGCAAGATGACTATCGGAGAGGTGTCCGCATTCGTTGCATACTCACAAAACATCGTCTGGCCAATGGAAATGCTCGGATGGCTTACCAATTCTTTTGCAAGCGCAATAGCCTCTTACAAGAAGGTTAATAAGATTTATGAGGAATCCGCCAAGATTACGGAGCCCGACAATCCCGTGGAACTTCCCGAGGTTAAGGGTAACATTCGTTTCGAGCATGTTTCTTTCCACAAGGAAGACATGCATGAGATTCTGTCTGACATTTCTTTTGAAGTTAAAAGCGGCAACACCCTGGGTATCATGGGCGCCACCGGCGCAGGCAAGACTTCCGTTGTATCGCTTCTTACCCGTCTGTACGACGCTACCGACGGAAGCATTTACCTTGACGGAGTGGATATTAAGGATTTAAGCCTTGATACTCTTCGCTCCTCTATATCACTTATTATGCAGGATGTGTTCTTGTTCTCCGACACAATTTCCGAGAACATTAAGATGGGTGACAAGCCCCACATCAGCGAAAAGGTGATTAAGGAAGCTTCCAAAAAGGCCTGTGCAGACGACTTCATCGAAAAGATGGACGACACTTACGACACCGTCATAGGCGAGCGCGGAGTGGGACTTTCCGGCGGTCAGAAGCAGCGTATCAGCATTGCGCGTGCTTTTGCCAAGAAGCACCCCATCCTCATTATGGATGACTCCACCTCTGCTCTTGACATGGAAACCGAAAGAAGGATTCAGCACACCCTTTCGGAGCTTACAGACATTACTAAAATTATCATAGCTCACCGTATCAGCGCCGTTAAGGATGCGGACGAAATAATAATTCTCGACGAAGGTCGCATCGCAGAGCGCGGTACCCATGATGAGCTTTTGCAAAAGAAGGGTCTTTACTACGAGACCTATGTTTCCCAGTACGGGGAACCGGATTTAAGAAAGGAGGCGTAATTTATGGCAGTTAACTCCTTTAAGGAAGACGAATGGCAAAGCGACGTCAAGAAATCCGTTACGATTAAGAGACTTTTAACCTATCTTCTTTCGTACAAGAAGCAGGTATTGATTGTTTTTCTGATAATGGCTTACTGTGTTGCCGTAAGCATCATAAACCCCTTGTTTATTCAGTCCGCTGTGGATGACTACATTACAAAGAAGGACTTTGTGGGGCTCGGCAAGCTTATCGGCATCGCACTTTCAGTCAATATCGTATGGATTCTGCTTGTTAAGCTTAGAATGCACATAATGGCCAAGGTTACCAACAACGCCATCAAAACAATAAGAGAAGAACTTTTCAATCATCTTCAGAAGCTTGATTTTAAGTTCTTTGACTCAAGACCCACAGGTAAGATTTTATCAAGGGTCATAAGCGATGTTAATGCGCTTAAGGGTGTACTTGAGAAGCTGGTGCTTACTCTCATACCCGACGCAATAATGCTTATCGCAATAGTTACGGTTATGCTTATAAAGGACTTTCGTCTCGCACTTGCTGCTATGGCAGGCCTCCCTTTACTCATAGTTTCTCTGGTAACACTTGAGAATCTGTGTCACAAGAACTGGAAGGCAGTCAGAAAGAAGTCCTCTAACGTAAGCGCTTTTGTTCACGAGGAAATCGCGGGCATCAGAATCGTTAAGTCCTACAATGCCGAGGGCGAAACCCTTGAAACCTTCGACGGACTTTTAGACGAGCACAAGGAAAGCTTTTTAAAGGCGGTCCGCATAAACGACTTATATAACCCCTTCATAGAGATTGGCTGGGCTTTAAGCTCCTTCACCATGTACTATGTGGGCATTAAGGTAATCGGCATCGACAACCTTTCAATAGGTATTCTCCTTGCCTTCGGTTCCTACATAAGTCTCTTCTGGCAGCCTATAGCCAACCTCGGTGATTTCTACAACCAGCTTATCAGTAACGTGGCCGCAGCCGAGCGAGTATTTGAAGTTATGGATACTCCTCCCGAAATAAAGGATGCGGACGGAGTTACGGAAATGCCCGATATCAAGGGTGAGGTTACTTTTGAAGACGTAAGCTTCTCTTACGAGGACGGAGTACCGGTGCTTAAGGATGTTTCTTTTGATATTAAGCCCGGTGAAATGATAGCTCTCGTAGGACCTACCGGTGCTGGCAAAACAACGGTTGTTAACCTTATCAGCCGATTCTACGATGCTGAGAGCGGTCGGGTGCTTATCGACGGTCACGATGTTAAGGACGTTACCATTGAGAGTCTGCGTCACCAGATGGGTATCATGACTCAGGATAACTTCCTATTCAGCGGTACCATCCGCGACAACATCCGTTACGGCAAGCTTGACGCTACCGACGAAGAAATCGAGGCAGCTGCCAAGACCGTTAATGCTCATGATTTTATTATGAAGCTTGAGAAGGGTTACGATACGGAGCTTGCGGAGCGCGGAAGCGGCCTGTCTGTGGGACAGCGCCAGCTCATTGCTTTTGCCCGCACCATTCTTTCGGACCCTAAGATTTTAATACTGGATGAAGCAACCTCTTCCATCGATACCAAGAGTGAGCTTATGGTTCAGGCCGGCATCGCAGCCATCCTTAAGAACCGTACATCCTTTGTAATAGCTCACCGTCTTTCCACCATTCGCCGCGCCGACAGAATATTCGTAGTCGACGACGGAAGAATTGTTGAGGAAGGCACTCACGAAGAACTGCTGGCTCGTAAGGGCATCTACTACAGTCTGTCCACAGCCCAGGCAGTATAATACGACTAATGCAAAAGGCCCCGGGGCATCGGCTCCGGGGCTTATCTTTGTCTTTCTTTAGTTTACTTTCAGCACGTGAACCTTTCCGTCGCTTTGCTTTACAAAGAAAACGGATTCACCCTCAAGGTCCGAAAACTCCAGATAATCAAAAGGAGCTCCCACGCCTTCGGCTTCAAATTCTTTACTTACAATTTCAAGATTCTCGTCAATAATATATCCCTTGTTGTCATTAATAACCACCGCATAACCGTTACAGAAGTCGGAAGTAAGGTCATACCACTTTCCTGTCTGCTTCATGGTGATATCATCAACAAAGCCCCATTTGCCTTCCATGTTCTGTACGCGTACGTATTTGTGGTATCCGAAGGCTTTTACGGTCTTGTAGAGGTCTTCGTTAGCCCATTCTTTTGTCCTTAAGTCAAAGATTCTGTGAGCTGCTCCCTCTTCGTCGGAGCTGACCGCTTCACCGTTTAAATCAACAGTTATGGCTGCACGGCTGTCGGATACGGTGCACATAGTACTTCCGTTTTCCGTCATGAAATATACGCAGGATGCAAATTTGTCCGAAGTCTTAATAAACTCATGGCTTAACAGGTTATAGAATCCTGCCTGCCCGGATTCGCCCATGAACCTCGGAGAACCGTATTTGTCATAGTCTACATCAAAAATGCTTGCCCGTACCCAGCCCTCTTTGTTGGGGGTATTGGGCCACACCTGAACTGCCTTGTCTTCGTAGGTATTGTTGACACTTTGTGCGTATTCGAGAAGTTTTCCTTTTTCCTCTGTCTGATCGTCTATGTAGTCTCTTACGTCGTAGGAATTAAAGCACCAGCCGCAGGTCTTAATGTCGGTATAGAAGGTGCTGAAGCTTAAGTTAAATATTCCGTAGGAAGAACGTAAGAATGCAAGTTTCTGCCTCTTGTAAGCCGTATAACCGTATTTACCGTCTTTGATGGATATGATGTAGTAATAGTCGGTTCCGTCTTTGCCGGTAGTCTCGGCTATTATCAGGTTGTCCCGGTAATCCACCATGTATCCCTGATTCTTATGAAGCTTAAACCTGATAAATTCTGCATTGGGGTCGTATAAAGCCGAGGTATATGTGCCGTCGTCTTCGGCTATTACGCCGATAAAGCAGCCGCCCTGCAGATTCATATATACGCTGTCAAATTCCGCCTCGTAGCTGTCTTCGCCGTATTTGAAGGGCCATTCTACTTGCTCGCCCGTTGCGGCATATATGATAATCCACTTGTCGCCTTCTTTGGCAAATAAATATTTGTCATTGATGTATTCAAGGTTGTCGTAGCCCCAGTCGGATATGGAAAATCTCTTTGAATACTCTTCCGTCTCGGCCTCAAGCTCTTCGGTTTCCGTGGCTTCTTCTTTTTCCTCGGAAATAGCCTCTTCGGAAGCGGGTGCTGTTGTCGCTGCGCCCTTGCCGCAAGCCGTCAAAGAAGCCATAACCAATGCACCGATTAAAAAGAAGGCAAAATAAACTTTCTTCTTCACGTTTTCTCTCCTTATCCATAACCTGTTATGTAAGCATCTAAACAATCCTACAACAACCTTGTTAGCACAACATTAAAAGCCCCGATGCGGAAAGCACCGGGGCTTAAATTCATGTGGCAATTATGCGTTAACGATCTGGCCGAAGTCGGGCTTTAAGGAAGCGCCGCCGATAAGACCGCCGTCAATGTCGGGCTTGGAAAGAAGCTCTGCGGCATTGCCTGCATTCATGGATCCGCCGTACTGGATACGAACTGCTTCAGCAGTAGCTGCATCGTACATCTTGGCAATAAGATCACGGATGAGCTTACATACTTCTTCAGCCTGGTCAGCGGTAGCGGTTTCGCCGGTACCGATAGCCCAGATGGGTTCGTAAGCGATTACGAGGTTCTTAACCTGATCTGCAGTTACGTCAGAAAGGTCCCACTTAATCTGTCTTTCAATCCATTCTTTGTAAGTGCCTGCCTTACGAAGTGCAAGGGACTCACCGCAGCAAAGGATGGGCTTTAAGCCTG
>JAEEGJ010008108.1_pt1 | contig 29250 bp, 26 predicted proteins | sample 8958761 | NCBI WGS metagenome assembly JAEEGJ01 (sample SAMN16246546, study PRJNA631951) | gut metagenome | biome: gut microbiome; feature: rumen; material: RS-attached | host: Bos | place: Iran: Karaj | collected 2018-10
ATGTGATTGACCGGAACGGCGACGGGGGCATAGGCATCCTCCGATGGCTCCTGACCATGACAAATGCGACGCTCCTTCTCGGTAACCACGAGGCAATGCTGCTCACCTGTGAATTTGTCATTGATGAGATTTCGGAAGAGACTCTTTCTAACCTCACGAGGGAGAAGCTGGAGATGCTCAGCAATTATATCGCCAACGGCGGTAACGTGACGCTCCGGGAGCTTCGCAAGCTCCCGCGGGAGACGCAGCAGGACATCTTCGACTACCTGAAGGATTGTCCTCTCTATGAGACGGTCACGGCGGGCGGGAAGGATTACATCCTGGTTCATGCCGGCCTGGACAACTTCCGCAAGGACCGGAAGCTTTCGGACTATTCGGTCGACGAGCTGATCTGGACCTGGCCGGAATTGACGGACGAATACTTCGACGATGTTCATACCGTCTTCGGCCATACACCGACGAGATCCCTTGACCTGCGTTATGACGGCAAGATTCTTCGTACAAGGACCTGGACCGATATCGACGTCGGGGCAGCATACGGAAATGAACCGGTGCTGTTTCGGCTGGATGACGGGAAGACGTTTCAGTTGAAGAAGTGACAGAAGCCAATTTTGTAAAACCATATATAGAAAGGATTTGCCGTATGTTTCTTTCATCATTTGAATTTCCTTCCGAAGAACGTGAAATCGATTTCTATTACACAGTAAGACAAACCTGTTTTAATACTTATTATCCGTTTGGAATACTATCGAAGAATCAGTTGAGCGTGATTGAGTTCAAACCGATCACAATCTTCTATGGCGGAAACGGAAGCGGTAAAACGACAGCACTGAATGTCATCGCAGAAAAACTCGGAATCGAGAGGACTACGCTTTTCAATCGTTCCAGTTTCTTCGAGGATTATCTTAGAATGTGTGATTATGATCGTGTCGGGGAAATCTCGAAAGAGAGCAGGATCATCACGAGCGATGATGTATTCGATTTTATGCTTAATATCCGAACATTGAACGAAGGCATTGATCAGAACAGAGAAGAGTTGATGAGTGAGTATTGGAACAACAGGTATACTCCGTTCCGCCTGAAATCACTGGACGATTACGAGTTGTTGAAACAAATTACAATGGCACAACGTAAGCGCCCCAATCAGTCGGAATATGTCCGCCGGCAGGGAAAGGAAAATGTGAGAGAGTACTCTAATGGAGAGAGTGCGCTTATGTATTTTATGAATAGAATTAAGAAGGATGCGCTCTATCTGCTTGACGAGCCGGAGAACAGTCTCAGCCCGGAAAAACAGATGGAATTGACAGGTTTTCTTCTGGATTCCGCACGGTTTTATAATTGTCAGTTCATCATCGCAACGCATTCGCCTTTTGTTCTTGCGCTGAAGGGAGCGAAAATCTATGATTTCGACGCAAACCCGGTAGAGGTTAAGCGCTGGACGGAACTTGAAGGCGTGAGAACATTTTTCAATTTCTTTGAACAGCATAGGGAGGAGTTTTTGTAAGATGGGAGAACGAGATTCAAACTTTAACATTTTCAAAATGCTTGAAGGCGGGAACAGAGAAGTCGCTGTATGCCGTTTTCTTGGGGATTTGTTTAATCCGAAAGGCTCTCACGATGAAGGAACACGATTTTTGGAGAGGTTTCTGACGGTGGTCTTGAAAATTGATCCGCTTTTTGTTTTACCTGGTCCGCCAGACGCAGGCGCTACTGTCAAACTGGACGAGCCAATCGGAAAAAACCAAATCGTTGATATTGTGATCAGAGGCGGCGATTATTTTACGAGCCGAGACACCGTCCTGCCATTTGAAGTAAGATTATATTCCGATGACCAGCCCGGGCAGTTATACGACTGCTATCATTACTATTTCGGAGACAATTCTACAAAGAAAATCTACTATCTGACAGCAGATGGGCGTGCTCCCTCAGAGGAGAGCGTCACTGGTTCCGATGGGAGCAAACTTCTTCCGGAAAATGTGAAAACACTATCCTTTAAAGAGGACATTAAAGAGTGGCTGCAAGGATTATACGAGTCAAACGAGTGGCTGAGAGACATGAATCCTTTTTTGACTGAAGTTGTAGATCAATTCATCGAAGCATGTGATGAGATTGTGTGAAGGATAGCTTTTTCTCTACGATCGAGCAATTTGAAGGAGCTTCACACCGTGCCCATATGGATTACAGAAATAAATCAATGTCGTGATACATGACATGAAGATAACCAAATTGCTTCTACACCCGGCTGGTGAAAAATCTTACTCTCTTAGTGCGTTGACGCGGGGCAGATGCATTCGGTATTATGATTGTATACAGTGTGCATTGAGGTTCCTTTTTCAACATCAGACTAAGACAGAAGAGGACACGCCATGGCAATCGGACTTAGCAAATCGAGATACTGTAAAGGTGTTCAGTGCCCGAAGATTCTGTGGATGGACAAGCATATGCCGGAGGAGGCCGTCGATATGGCGTCAGAGGCGGTTCTGGCAAATGGCACGAAGGTTGGCGAGCTGGCGCGGGGCTACTTCGGTGATTACAGCGAGGTGGAGTACAGCGATGACAAGACGGCTATGTGCCGTCGGACTCAGGAACTGATCGAGGCGGGGGCTGAGATAATTACCGAGGCAAGCTTTGCCATCGACGGGCTGTACTGTGCCGTGGACATATTGCGACGAAACGGTGACGGTTGGGACATTATTGAGGTGAAGAGTTCCACCGAGGTAAAGGCAATCTATGTTGATGACATGGCTTTTCAGAACTATGTTCTGACCCGGTGCGGTCTTAGTGTTGAGCGTGTTTTCAACATGCACATCGACAATTCATATGTATTTCACGAAAGGCTTGACATTCAAGCCTTATTTGCCGTGGAGGACTATACCGACATCTGTAAGAGTAAGTATGACGAAGTCGAGCACAATGTTATGGCATTTCGCGCATATGCGGAACAGATTGAGGAACCTGAGCAGAAGATCGACGTATACTGTTGGGACCCGTATGAATGCGCTTATTGTAAGCATTGCTGGAAGGATGTCCCGGAGCAGTCGGTGTTCAGTATCCATCGGCTGAAGAAATACACGAAATTCGAGTACTACCATCGGGGAATCGTAACTTTCGAGGACATCATCCGCGAGAATCCGCGCCTTAGCGAGAAGCAGCGCCGCCAGGTTGAGACGGCTTTCTATCATAAGCCGGACGAGATTGATCGTGATGTGATCAGAGAGTTCCTGAAAACGCTCAGCTACCCGATTTACCATCTGGACTTCGAAACGTTTCAGATGGCAGTTCCGGAATGGGAGGGGTGCAAGCCATACGGGCAGATTCCGTTCCAGTACTCCCTGCATATCGAATTCGCGGATGGTCGGCTGGATCACAGAGAATTCCTTGCAAAAGAGGGCACTGACCCGCGCCGCGCTCTTGCCGAGCGCCTTTGCACCGATATACCGGAAAATGTGTGCTGCATGGCCTACAATATGAAATTCGAGAAGGAAGTCATCATGAGTCTTGCTGAGACCTACCCGGACCTTGCGGAGCACCTCATGAACATCCACAAGAATATGCACGACCTGATGGTTCCGTTCCAGAGTCAAGCATGGTATTCAGAGGCAATGCAGGGTTCCTACTCCATCAAGTATGTGCTTCCGGCACTTTGCCCCGACGACCCAGAGCTCGACTACCACAACCTCGACCAGATTCACAACGGCGGCGAGGCGATGAACGCCTTTCCGGCAATGGCATCCCTCCCGTCGGATGAAATTGAGAAGCTCCGCGCCAACCTCCTCAAGTACTGCGGGCTTGATACATATGCCATGGTGAAGGTGCTGGAGAAGTTGAGGAAGGTGGTGGAGTAGAATTTGAAAACCAAAAAGGAGGAAGGAAACAATGAGAAACGTTATCGATGTATTAGCTAAGAACAGTCATGATAAACATCTTAATGTATTTTGGAAGTATGGTTTATCAGATGTGACTAATGTACGACTGGAAAACAACATATCGAAAGCATTTATCAACGTAATTGATAGTTTATCTGACGAAAAAAAGGGGATAATTCTAAAAGATTTATTTAATGTGGATATTGATTGTTCTCAGGTGACATACAAGTATTATCTGCAAACTAAAACTATCAAAGAAAATGTCGAAGAGATTCCAATTCAAAACCGTATTATGTTTTCTTTTTGTCCAAGCGGAAAAACATGGGATACTATTATAAGTGGAGATCTTATAGCCTCTAGGAATTATAAGAAAATAAAAGAAATACTGGAAAACAGGGTGATTGAAGAGCAACCACAGTTAAATGGAGAAGAAATTAAAGAGAGTGTTGGAGAATGGATGGATGAGATAAGAAAATCCATCGAGAATATTCATGATCAAGGATCCGAACCGGATGGATGGATATTGATTTCTGAAAAAGGACAACTCAAGTATTGTATCATTCTTGAGAATAAGCTTCATGACTTGGATCCTTTCCAGATAAAGAATCATAGAGAAAAGTCCTTGAAACTCAAAGAACAAGATACTGCCCCTATGGTGTATAAGTCCTATAATGAAATAGTGGAGGTGATGGCAGAAATAAACACTTTCTTGTCTGACGAGTTCATACGATACCTATTTCTATTAAAGTACATTCGGATTGAAAGATATAAAACTTTGGATTTGATAGAGACTTGGGATCCTGAAATCCATGATTATTATTTGAATAAGTGTCTGGATTATTTAAAAAGTCAATTTGGTAGTATTCAACCAAGGGACAGAGATAAGGTATCATATTCTGGAAGTTGGTACATCCCCCAAATTGTTCTTTGCTATAATAATGAAGAGATGAAGCTATGGCTTTCGGTATATGTTTTTCCAAAACAAAAGAGAGCTAAGGATTATTTTAGCTATACTTGTCCGGACTCTTTCAATGCTAAAGACTTTCCAAAAGCGAGCAAATGCGTGTTGAGCTTTCATTTTGGACATCGCATCATAGCAGAGAAGGCAGTAATCTATGATGAAGACGGACGTGAAAAAAACACTTATTGCTGTTGGAATGAAGAAAATGTACCGTTTTCAACTGTGGAGAGGTATTTACTTTTTTGGAAGAATAATGCTGAGCTAATTCGTACTGTAACTAGTGTTGAAGAAAAAAAAGATATCCTTGGTAGGTTGGTTGAAGAAGGGTTTTGTCAGCAAGGCGACATTAGGAATGCGCTAGATGTTTTTGAGAAGAAGCCTAAAAGCGGTAAATATGTTGTCCCTGAAATAGGGTTTTCCTTTTCTTGGGATATAGCAGAAGTGATTGAACTTGATAAAAAAGATGAATTGCAAGAAGCAATCGAAAAGAAAATACAAACCGTTCGAACCTTTTTGAAAATCTAAATACATAAATACGTGTGAACAGAAAAGGAGGAGGCATATGTCCTGGAACGGAAGGCTAGTTGTGATAAATGATATTGAAAATCTGCAGGAAATGCCGTGGGATAATTATAAAGGGATGTACCATTACAGGTACATCCCTCGTGTTATGCTTATATCATAAGATAAGCCCCACTCAACAAAAGGAGGTCATCACTATGGCAGAAAACAATTCTTTGCTTGGATTGAAAATCATGGATGTACTACGTAAGCATTCTGATGAGGATAATCCCTTGACGCAGCAGGATATTGTAAGGTTTCTTAAAAATGATTTTGGCACTGAGGTTGATCGAAAGACGGTCGGACGGAATATTGCTGTACTCGTTGATTATGATGATGATCGCCACATAGGATATAAAACTTCGAAAAGAGTGCAGAACGGCGAGGAGTCTGAAAGACGGACGGCATTTTACTATAAGAGTGATTTTGAAGCAGGTGAGATGAGGGTGCTGATTGACAGTATCCTGTCTAATCGTCATATCTCCATGAAGTACACGAAAGACCTGATTGATAAAATCGTCGAGAAAAATGAGTGGCTACGGAAGAAAGGAATACGAGACATTGCCTTCTATGACACATATTACAAACAGAATATTCCGGACCTTTTTCTTAATACGGAGGAAATACTGTTTGCGATAGATAATCACCATAATTTGGAGATAACCATAGGAGAATATGATGTTAATCTAAACCTTACAGAAGGCAGGCGGCAGAGAGTATGTCCGATTCAGCTATGCATGTATGAACAGATATACTATTTGATTGCGGTTCCGGATTATAACATAAGAATATCAAGAAAAATGGGGATTAAACCTTCTGCTTTTGCATACCCGGTTGCCGATATGACGCAAGTGAAAGCCTTAAAAAGTACGGATAATTCTTCAGTCGAGGAGCTCAATGAGATTCGCAGAGAGACAGACTTTTCTGACCTGATTGAAGGGGCATTTTATATGGGTCGTGGTGTAGTCTCAAGTAATAAAAGAAGCATGACCTTCGTAATCCCTAAGGCTTTCTTGAAAGATGTTGTCAGAAGATTTGAAAAAAGTATTCGGGTGACTGAAATCTCCGGAACCTCATGGTCAGAATATCCTATGTCGTCGAAAAAGTGTCCGTTGGTAAAGGTCGTCGTAAAGAATACTACTTCCGGCGTGATGAAGCGCTTTATGAATGAGCATCGTACTCACATTTATGTTTTGGATCCGGAAGGTCTCAACTATAACCATTTCGAGGAGATAGAGCGCAGGGCATTTTTAGAGACAGCGAAATCATTAATACCGCAAAGTGAAAGTAGTGGGAGAAAACCATTCAAAGATGGAGGAGAACTGATTGCTCGAATCAAAGAAGTCGAGGCGAGCGGCCTTCCCGAAGATGAAAAGAAACAGCTGGAGAAACTCCTACGTAAGATGCTTCATTCCGGGATCAATATGAAAGAATACTTGGAAAAAGAGCACCAGCAAATGCAAGAGAGAAGAAACAATAAACGAAATCGTTAAAAGTGTTATTTGTCACGAGAAAAAGCAAAATCACAACGGATGTACCACAGTTGGTACATCCATTGTGTTATTCTTATATCATAAGAAACTTAGAATGAAAAATTAAACCTGTACTTTGACAACTGAATATCACCTAGAAAAGTCTAGTTTACTGTTGCAACAGCCTCTGCTATAGTTCATATATCGATTACTGTCTGCGGATAGGAGCAGATATGAACTATTATAGGAGAAGCGGCCAGATGGATCTGACCGACAGGGTTGCTATTGAAACAGGATTATGCAGAGGAGAATCGTTCAAACGCATTGCAAAAATGATTGGCAGACATCCCTCGACGGTAGCGCATGAAGTGCTGGAAAACCGAACCCACATCAAGGGCACTTATCATGCGGGAAAGGATTGCAAGCTCGCAAGAAACTGCGCGGAAAGAGGTCTGTGCGGAGCCGGTGAGGGAAACTGCCGAATACAGTGCAAATACTGTAAAGGAACTGATTGCAGAAACCTTTGCAGAAGGTATGTGTCGGCCGCCTGTCATAAGCCTAATAAACCTCCGTATGTGTGTAACACTTGTAAAAACAGAAAGCTGTGCATAAAGGACAAATACGTATATACTGCCCCGTATGCGGATGCTGCGGTGAGCCGAAGGCGGTCTGAAAGCAGACAGGGTATTCGGATTACCACGGAACAGAAGGCTTTCGTGGATGAGCTGGTAACGCGCCTGGTGAAGAAAGGACAGCCCCTGACACATATCTATGCGGAGCACAAGGCTGAAATGCCGATGTCCTTAAGAAGCCTGTATAATTACATTGATGCAGGTGAACTCACCATAAGAAACATCGATCTTCGTCGTAAAACCGGATACCGACAGCGCAGAAAGAATCACAAGGGTGTTACCAAGGGTTTTGCGGATAAAGGATACCGGGAAGGACGCACATACGAAGACTTTGAATCCGTCATGAAAGATTCCGGTCTGAGCGTCATAGAGATGGATACCGTAAAGGGTGTTCGGGAGCGCGGCAAACGGCTCCTGACGATGATCTTTCGGGACAATTCCGTTATGCTCCTTTTTCTTCTGCCGGACGGCAAGGCAGAGTCCGTAAAAAGAGTGTTCGATTATCTCGAAAGAGGCCTTGGTCCTGAACGATTCACGAGACTGTTCCCGGTCATTCTGACGGATAACGGGAGCGAGTTCATGCGCCCCGGGGATCTTGAATTTACGGAAGACCGGATACAACGGACAGATATCTTCTACTGTGATCCGATGGCCTCCTGGCAGAAACCTCATATTGAAAAGAATCACGAATACATACGGTATGTGATTCCGAGAGGAAAGACCCTGAACCCGTATACACAGGAAGACATGACGCTGCTGATGAATCACATCAACAGCACCCGCAGACAGGGATTGGGAAACAAGGCCCCGTATGAACTCATCAACGAAGATGATGAGGATATGTGGGCATTGTTCCGGCTATTAAAAATGGACCTCATCCCGCCAGACGAAGTCCATTTGATGCCTAACCTGTTCGCAACAAACAGGTAAACCAGATTTCGAATGCAGACGGTAATCGACATGTCAACATAAGTAATAGACGGGTCGTGTTTACTTCTGCATAAGCAATAACGAGTCGTCTGTTTGCTGTGCAGTTCGATATAACACATCGCATTCGGATGATGGGATTATAGCACAGTTTCGGGGAAAAAGCACCCCCTGGAAGGCATTTGAAGGCCTTAAAAATGAACTTTGTGTATTCAGGTGATATTTCAGTCGTCTGTTAGTTTTTCATTCAAGGGTGCCAGAAGATGAAAAAAGCAAATGAGAACCCACTTGATCATATCTCATTGATAAGGAGGGCATGATTATGAAGTTTTACAAGATTATGGCAGCAGTCGTGCGTAGCGACTACAAGAAGGAGGGCGAGGAGCGCCACAATTACAGCAGGGCGGAGCGGAATCACATCGCATTTGCGGGTGATGATATCAGTCGTGCAGGGGACGATGAGTTTTTCTTCCTGGTGGAGCTTCCGGATGAGGTCATGACCATCGGCATCATCTGCAAGAACAGGTATTTTTCACGGCAGAAGCTGTTGGATTGGGTGAACGTACTCGGATTTGACATCGACAATGTGATGGAAAAGGAGACCACCTTTCGAGAACTTTCCGCAATGCTCAGCTTTGCTGATGAGAATGATTTCATCGGCTCTGATAATGAAGTGTTGTCTACGTACGGACTGGACCGTGCTGACTGTCAGATTGGCAGGAATGTTGACTGCTATGAAAACCTGCTGGACGGGCCGAAGAGCGAGAAGACGGTTATGAAGGAGGCGGAGCGGCTCTTCGCGAAGGAGACGCTGATTCCGGAAATCGGGCGCATCTATGCGGGCAGGAAGGGGCGCGGCATGGCCGGTCATCCGGTGCATTACATGGTTCAGTGCGATGACTACGATACCCGTCGAGAGATTTACAAGACCATCCTGCACGCGTTGTACTCGAACGACCGCATCATGAACCTTAGGTACATCTATTTTGATGTGAACGGGGGGGATGAACTCTCCATGAAGAATCTGGAGAGTGTTTACGGGAGTGTCGTCGGAGGCGCCGCGGTCATCCGGTACACCGGAACCGAGTCCGAGGAGAGCGACTATGCTGGCGGCGAAAGGCTGGCCATTGAGAAACTTTGCACCGTGATAAAAGAATACAGCAATGAAGTGCTTACGGTAATCTGTTTTCCACGGGAGTGCACGAAATCGAAGGCAATCTTCTTAGAGCGGCTGCCCGACATCGGATTTGTCGAAGTCGAGGAGGAGCTTCTTCGCGGGGAACGCACGAAGAACTACCTGAAGATGCTTGCCAAAGAGGCCGATGCCCGTGCGGACAAGAAGCTCTACGAGAAGGTCAGCCTTGAGAAGCAGTACCTTCCTACGGAACTTAAGAAGATTTTCCGTCGGTGGTACAGCCGGAAGATGCGCGAAACCGTCTATCCGCAGTATGCACACATTAAGGAAACCGGTTATGAGGCAGCGAAGAATCAGCCGAAGGGCTCGGCCTATCAGGAGCTTGATAGCATGATCGGCCTTACGGAAGCCAAGGCCGTCATTAAGCGCGCGACGTCTTTCTTCAAGGCCAGGAAGCTTTTCGCGGAAAAGGGCATGAAAGAGGAACACCCGTCGATGCATATGGTATTTTCCGGAAACCCGGGCACTGCGAAGACGAGCACGGCGAGGCTTTTCGCGGAGATTATGCGCGAGGAGGGCATCCTTTCGAGGGGGCATCTGCTCGAAGTCGGCAGGAGCGATCTTGTCGGCAAGTTTGTCGGCTGGACCGCCAAAATCGTGAGGCAGAAGTTCAAGGAAGCGGAGGGCGGTGTGCTGTTCATCGACGAGGCGTATTCGCTTGTGGATGACCGTAACGGCTCCTACGGCGACGAGGCCATCAACACGATTGTGCAGGAGATGGAGAATCATCGGGAAAATGTGGTGGTCATCTTCGCGGGTTACCCGGACAAGATGCAGGAATTTCTCGATAAGAACCCGGGGCTGCGCTCCAGAATCGCGTTTCATGTACCATTTGCCGATTACAGTGATGATGAGCTGTGCGAAATCGCGAGGTTCCTGGCCCGCAAGAAGGGGCTGACGCTCACGGAGGATGCATGCGAGCGGCTTCGGACGGTGTTCACGACGGAGCGCAGGAAGCCCGATTTCGGCAACGGCCGCATCGTGAGAAATGTGCTCGAGAAGGCCCAGATGGTGCAGGCCGAACGCCTGATGGCGATGGACTATGACAGCGTCACGAAGGAAGACATCACCACCATCACCGGCGCGGACATCGAGCTGCCTGAAGCCCCGAAGAGCCAGAGGAAGGCACTCGGGTTCAGTGTAGCGTAAAAAAGTGGGAGATGTACCAATGATGGTACATGTACTTGAGTATAATAAGGGCAGAACAGCAAACAAGACCACAAAAAAGTGGTCGCGACTTTCAGTCTGCATGGCAGAGAAGGAGGCAGCGTATGATTTGGGAAGGACAGGAAGTAGTTTTTAACGATGTCAATGAGTTTGATGAAATGTCTTGGGAAGAGTATCTGGACTACATGTTCGGAAAGCTTAAGGAAGACAAGACGCTTTTGGTCGGTGTGATGGATGAGGACCCTTTCGAGCACTACGGACGCGTTCGTATTTACAAATGCAGTATGGGCTGGTTTGATGGAACTTTGACAAGGGTGAAGGATTCTCTGCGTGCGATGATTGATGAACTCCGTGCTCTGTCCAAGTACTGGAATGAGATTCATAATGAGGATATTGATGTGGAAGAACTCCTCAAGGGCACTGATTCGTATGAGGCGTGGAAGAAGTATCTGAAGCCCCTTCCCAATGTGGAAATGTTAGACGAGGCGGTCCAGGAACGCGTGGGACATGGCATCAATGCATATGGAGTTTTGTATCGAGCTCAAAGGGTGTGCCATCTGTATGCACTGGGCGCAAAACAGGTCATCATCAATCAGGAGGAAAGAAGCCTCGCGCAGGCATTTGCCATCTTCAGGTGCTGCAATGAGATGGAAAAGGTGGGCAAGGTGGAAACTGAGCAGGATGAGGATCCGGCAAAGTAACCGGATTTGAGCAATTTGTAACTAAACATATAACAAACATTTTTAGGAGGTGCGCTATGGCTATGGTATTTAATCATGATTTACCCAGAAGAGGGTATAAGAAAAACGAATCTGTAGACTATGTGATTTTTAATGCTTTGAGAAGCAACAGAAAAATGGGTGGTGACGAAAGGAAGAATTTCGTCAAGGTAAGAAAAGAAGGCGAGGAAGAGTTTAAAAAGGTTATCAAAGTGGATGATGGCGACAGATTCACGGTAAGGATTTATTTCCATAACAATGCGGACCCTTCTTTAGGTAAAAAAGGAGTCGCGCGTGACACGAGAATCCATTATACTGCAGGCGTGTTTTGCTGCTTTGAAGATGAGTGGGTAGACTATTTGGAGAATACTGAAGGCGATTGTGACGGGCTTATGGGTTACATAGAGTGGGCGAATATTGACAATACAAGGGTTCAGGACTTCTGCGTAATAGACAAGCCTAGAGGTATAACCTATGATAATATAATGGGGTCAGCTCGAATTACTACCAAGTACGGGACATGGCCGTTCCCGGACTATGGCGGGAAAATTGGAATCGGTCAGTTAGATGGCGTAGTTCCGCCCGGAGAATTCGGATATGTTGAAATGGATTTCGAAGTTAGAAAGAATAGAAACTAGTTGTTCCGTTTGAACAAAATCGAGGTACCCCCCCATGTTAACTAAAACACCGTTTGAATATCCTTATATCGAAAACGCTGATGCACTACTACGGGAGATTGCTCTTGCAGGTGTTGAAGTTAAGCTGAAACCACACACCCCCGGTCATATCAATTTATGACCGGGGGTTGTCTTTAGACTGTGAGTTTTATGGTACTCAACTTTTGAGAAAATCAGGTTAGAAGGAAAACCATCGACAGGTTTTCCACGCCCCGGAAAGGAGGCCCACAATGAAACAGACCAATACAGACACGAAATCGACGGACAACTTACTCGCCCTTCTCGACGACAACTCCCTGATTCAACTCGCCGAGCAGTATATCACACTTGGAAACGGCAAGGTGCTGCCCGAGGGCGCGCCGTATTTCATCAGGCTGGCGGAGCTTGGTTACATCCGTTATCTGCGCTGGGCGGCAGAGTGTTATAACTACGGATTCGGATGCGAGCGCAATGACGGGCTTGCGGCGAAGTATTACTTTGAGTCGCTTCTGTTTGAAGGTAACGAGCTTAGCAAGCGTGCCCTGAAGACCCTGCGTCCGGAATGGGCATACTATGGCGGTGACAATCTGGTTAAGCGCCTGATCAAGACGCTGCTTTGCGGAGCAAAGAGCGATGTGGAGGATGCACTCGTCAAAATCTCTGAGCTGATTATGGCCGGCGAGATTCGTGAATATGCCCGTGATGCGGCATACATCCCGCTAAAGCGGATTTATGAGGCCTGGAGTTGGGACTGTCCTTTGAAGAACTATCGGCTGGGAGAATGCCTGCTGTACGGGATTGGGTGTGAAATCAATCCATTTGCTGCGGTCCCTGTTTTGATGGATGCCATCGACGATCTGGAGTATGATGTTGAGGACATCGAGCGAGGGGACACGGATTGGATTGAGGACACTTTCCATACGGCTTCCGATTACATCTCCGCGCTTGAAGAGGCCAGGAACATGCTTGCGCAGGCGGAGCGGGAGGCTGAGCGGTTATTTGACCCCTTCGAGGGTTACTTCCATGGCCATGACATATTCGAAGGTGATCTTGACGATTACGAAGATTACCGGCTGGAACAGTTTGAACAGGAGAAGCCTCCGGCTCGGATAAAACGCACGGGCACGTCATAATATACGTCGGAAAATCCGTCTTTTTCATCTCCCCGTCCGTCCATCCCTCCTTCCCGTGGAAAATACGACGCCGACACTCCAACAAAGGGTTGCGATTGTTCCTCGTATAGCATAAAATAGGAATATGGATTTGTGTATCCGAATCGCGTTATGGAGGTGCCAATCGATGGATTTTCTGACAACATCTGAAGCAGCAAAACAATGGGGTATCACCCGTCGCCGCGTCACGGTTCTCTGCTCCACCGGGCGCATTCCCGGCGCCACCCAGGTCGGCTCCATGTGGCTGATCCCGAAGGGTGCCAAAAAGCCCGCAGACGGGAGGAAAGCGAAGAAATAATTGTGTGAATATGCTTGAAGTATTGCTGGATTAATGAAATTAATACTTTGACTGCGAACGTAACAATCTAGTATGTGTTTTCTACATTCGATAAGTGTTGAAACCTCTGCGGAGATGGATTTATAAGGGAGTAAATGTGACGAGACTTCAAGGTATTATCGTGACAAAGATATCAAGAAAACGGAGCGCATGATGGCGAAAGAAAAACACACTTTGTTGCAATGGTGTACTGAAAACGAAAAAGAGGAATTTCTTAACGAATGGGACTACGGAAAGAATGATATCCAACCGTCAGACGTGGCCCCAATGTCGAACAAAAAGAGATGGTGGAAATGTAACAAAGGGCATTTATATGACGCATCTCCTAATTCTCGCTGTAGCAGAGGAACGGGATGCCCGTTTTGTTCGAATCAGCGTGTCTTGGCAGGATATAACGATTTTGAATCATTGTATCCTAACTTGTCACGAGAGTGGTCCGACGAAGATAATGGAGGGCTTAGACCTAATTGCGTAATTAGCGGTAGTGCTCAAAAAGTGTGGTGGAAGTGTCCACTTGGTCATAAATATGACATGCAGATAAATCTTCGCGCGCAGGGGTTAGGATGCCCGTTTTGCTCTGGACATCGAGTGTGGCCGGGGTTTAATGATTTAGCGAGCACAAATCCTGAGTTGTTGCTGGAATGGGATTATGAAAACAATAAAATAACACCACAAGAGATAAGTAATGGGAGCAGAAAAAAAGTTAGTTGGAAATGTGCTGAGTGTGGACATAAGTGGGAAGCCAGTATAGCTAATCGTGCAAGAGGGAGAAAATGTCCAAAGTGTTCTGAAATACAACGAAGAAAAAGCTTCTTATCCGGAATGCTGTCGAGAAGGGGGTCTTTGGCTGAACGTTATCCGAGTCTTTTGGAAGAATGGGATTACAGATTGAACTCTGAAATGGGAATAAATCCAGACTGTATTCTGCCAGGGAGTCATAAGAAGGCATTTTGGATATGTCGAAAGTGTGGACGTAATTGGAAAGCGGATATCAGTTCAAGAGCACTTGGGGGAGTGGGGTGCATTGAGTGTTCGAATATGGAAGGCGGCAAAAAACATATCAAAACTGTAATTGAGAAAAAGGGCTCGCTTGAAGAAAATAATCCGGAATTAATGAAAGAATGGGACTACGAGAAAAATAAAATCTCTCCGAGCTTGCTTTCAGCAGGAAGTGGCAAAATTGCTTGGTGGACGTGCAAAACATGTGGAAAGAACTGGAAAGCAAGAGTTTACAACCGCGCAAAAGGGATTGGCTGTCCATATTGCTCGAAGGAAAGAAACTCTTCATTCCCTGAACAGGCGGTATTCTATTATGTGAGCAAGTTTTTTACCGACGCAGTAAATGGGGATAGGGATTTACTTTCTCCATATGAGCTTGATGTTTATATTCCTGCCATCAATACTGCAATCGAATATGATGGACAGGCATTTCATAAGTCTTTGGGGAAAGATAGAAAGAAAGGAATGAAATGCAAAGAAAAGGGAATAAGACTAATCCGTATTCGAGAAAAAGAGTGTCCGCATATCGATGATGGTTCAGTTCAATTCTATTATGACTATGAAGACAGGACAGAATTGGGCCGTATCATTGAACAAGTCCTTGCACTTTTAGGCGTTGAAGAATGCGATGTAGATGTGATCCGTGATGGCATTGAGATAGATAATCAGTATATTCGTAAAGTAAAGGCAAACAGTTTTGCCAATGCTTACCCAAAACTGGCTAAAGAATGGAACTATGAAAAAAATCAGAGAATAACGCCAGAGATGGTAAGTTATGGTAGCACTAAGAAGTATTGGTGGAAGTGCAGTTTGGGGCATGATTATTTAAGCTCACCAGCTAGTCGTGCGGGAGGAAATGGATGCCCGTATTGTAGTAAGAAAAAACTTTTATCTGGGTTTAATGATTTCGAAACCTGTTACCCAGACTATGCAAAAGAGTGGAATTATGAAAAGAACTATCCGCTGAAACCCAAACAAGTGATTGGAGGAATTAAAAAAGTTTGGTGGAAGTGTTCGCTTGGACATTCATATGAGGCAACTATGAACAGCAGAACAAATCGTCATTCAGGGTGCCCAATTTGTTCCGGGTTGAAAGTACTGAAAGGGTATAATGATTTGACAGCCACCTCGCCCCAATTAATCTCCGAATGGGATTATGAGAAGAATAAGGGAATAACACCTACCATGGTTTCACGGGGAAGTAAGACCATTGTTTGGTGGAGATGTCCCAAAGGACATAGTTACCAAATGGATGTAGTCTCAAGGCAGAAGAATAATTGTCCCATTTGCGCTTCTAAGCGTGTCGAAGTCGGGTTTAATGACCTGGCATCTTTGTTTCCAAAAATCACAAAAGAATGGGATTATGAGAAAAATGGCGAATTGCGCCCAGAAATGGTCACACCAAAATCGAGCAAAAGGGTGTGGTGGAAATGTCCTAAAGGCCATTCATATGATACTGTGATTTGCTGGAAAATAACTGATAAATCCGAATGTCCTTATTGCGCAAATCATAAGATTCAGGAGGGCTTTAACGATATATTCACTACCAATCCTGAATTGGAAGTGGAGTGGGACTATAACCGTAATACCATCAATCCTAAAACGACAGGTGCCGGTTCGGGGAAAAAAGCGTGGTGGGTTTGTAAAAAATGCGGTTTTTCATGGAAGGCAACTATTGTGAGCAGGAAAAATGGGAGAGGGTGTCCATGCTGCGCTAACAAACGTATTCAGATAGGCTATAATGACTTATTTACTACCAATCCCGAATTGGAAGAGGAATGGGACTATAGCCGTAATACCATTGATTCTAAAACAATATGTGCTGGTTCGGGCAAGAAAGCATGGTGGATTTGTAAAAAATGTGGCTTTTCTTGGAGTTCGCAAATTGTGAGTAGGAAAAATGGATATGGTTGTCCTTTATGCGGGAGAAAGAGAAAGCATGAAGGGAAGGATTAATGGAAGTATTTCTATGATACCCAATCAATCGTAGAATAAAACGGACAAGAAGGGATTAAGGATAGAAAAACACATGATCATTTACAGCAATTCGAATCTAGCTTTTCGCCAAGACGTTGAATCAAATCGTATTGCGGATTTAATTGAGGCCAACTTTATTGAAAAGATTGGTCACAGAGAGTCTCCGCAAGAAAAGACCGCTTGGAGAAACTCAATGCAATATATGGAACGAATTCTGCGCAATTCGGGTATTCCGGAGGATTGTGGGGTTTTGATTGAGTATACTATTCCGAATACCAGCAAACGAGTAGATTTCATTGTCACGGGATGCAATGAAAAGCAGGAAAAAAACTACGTTTTGGTGGAGCTCAAGCAATGGGAGACAGCCAAAGAGACTGATATTCCCGAACTTGTGAATACATATGTGGGAGGAGGTTTTCAGGATGTTCCCCATCCGTCGTATCAAGCCGACAGTTATTATCGGATGATTGGTCTGATGAATGAAGGTGTATACTCCAACGGGATAGAAGGACATCCTTGCGTATATCTCCATAATTATACGAAAGGGAATCCTGAGCCGTTATTAGATCCCCGTTACGAAGAAGGGACCAAACGGGCACGTATCTATTTTATGGATGATTACCGGGACCTACAGGACTATATGAAGAAAATGGTCGGTGTCGGAAAGGGAATGGAAATCCTCTATGAGATCGAACATGGCCGGATTCGACCGTCTAAGGCGCTTGTGGAATGCGTTGATTCTTTATATGCCGGGAATGACGCGTTCGTCCTATTGGATGAACAGGTAGTTGCTTATAACACAATCTGTAAAGAATTGGAGAATATAAACCGTAAAAAGACCATTATTGTTAAAGGCGGTCCCGGCACCGGCAAATCTGTTATTTCCTTTAAGGTTCTTCATAATCTGATTGATAAAAGATTGAATGCCAAATTTGTCGCGCCCAATGAGGCTTTCCGTGAAGTAATGGTGAAGAAGCTGATTGCCTCTAAGGTCGATAAAGCCAATAATATTAAACCTCTTTTTGGCGGGTCAGGATCTTTCTTTGGCGCTCCGAAAAATGCATACGATGTATTGGTTGTAGATGAGGCTCACCGCTTAAAGGGTAAAGGTGCATTTATGTATCCGGGTGAGAATCAGATACAAGATATAATTCATTCATCACGGTTAAATGTGTTCTTTATTGATGATACTCAGACGATTGTACCTGTCGATATTGGTTCGGTACCGGAAATCCGTAGAGTGGCTGAAATAGAAGGTTCAGAAATCGCCGAGATAGAACTGAAGGCACAGTTCCGTTGTTCGGGCGCAGAAGGATTCGTTAATTGGGTAACCCATACTCTTCAAATCGAAGATACGGCTAACTTCGAAGGTTGGGATCGAGAAGAATATGAATTCCGAATCTTTGATGATCCCAATAAAATGTATGAATTGATTCAGAAGAAGAATAAAGAAACCAACAATAATGCAAGGATGGTAGCTGGTTTTGCATGGAACTGGTCTGAGGATAAGAATGCTTCAGTTGAAGATGTTGTGATTCCAGAGGCAGATTTCAGTATGCCATGGAATGCAAGAAACCAACGTGCCTTGTTTGCAATCAAAGAAGATTCTGTAAATCAAGTGGGTTGCATTCACACGGTTCAAGGGCTTGAATTTGATTATGTGGGTGTGATTATTGGCAACGAGTTGAAATATAATCCTGATACGAAAGAACTCCTTGTAGAGTATGATGAGTACAAGGATTCTTCTGGTAAGAAAGGGCTCCGAGGTCAACAGGCACGATTGACTCAGTATGTGAAACAGATTTACAAGGTGCTGATGTCCAGAGGAAGATATGGATGTTATGTATACTGTAGAGATGAGAATCTAAGAAAGTATTTTTACTCTAGAAGCCAGATGTAATTGTGTTTTGCTAACAAGAGGAGAAGAGGAAGGAAAAAAGATTAAAAAATTTTTTTTCTAACAAAGGAATCATCCACATGGGAAATAAAACTGGTATAACACTAAAAACCTTCTGTGAAACAAATCATAAAGAGTATCTTCTTTCAGAATGGGATTACGAAACAAATCCTTTTTCACCGGAAGATATAACTTTCGGTTCCCAAAAAACAGTTAATTGGATTTGCAGTCTTAATCATCCCTTTCCGCAGAAGATACTTTGCCGGACGCGGCAAGGTCAGGGATGCCCTTTCTGTGCAGGGAAGAAGCTTCTTCCTGGTTTTAACGATCTTGCAACAAGGTTCCCGGAGATTGCTGCTGATTGGAGTATGGATAATGAATTATCCGCATCACAAGTGTTGAGTGGAACAAATACGGATGCCAAATGGAAGTGTCACATCTGTGACTATGAGTGGGAGGCAAAGGTACATGCCCGAACCGGCAAGAGTCACACGGGTTGTCCAATGTGTGCGGGTGCTGTCCTTGTAAAAGGGAAAAATGATCTTCTTAGTCAGTTCCCCGAGATTGCAAAAGAGTGGGATTATTCGTGTAATGAGAAAAGCCCTGACGAAGTATTTGCGAAGACTAGTGACCGAGCATTTTGGATTTGCTCTATGTGTGGATATGCCTTCCCAATGAAGATTCAGAATCGTACGGCTCAGAACCAGGGGTGTCCTCGGTGTGCAAAAAGATTTCAAACTTCTTTTCCTGAGCAAACAATATATTATTATGCAAAAAGTGTTTTTTCTGATACGATAAATGGATTTCGATCTTTTGAAATTGGAAGGTTTGAACTTGATATTTTTATTCCATCTATTCGCACGGGGATTGAATATGACGGAGGACGGTGGCATAAGGAGACATCCTTGCACGATAAGCAGAAGTATCTTGCATGCAGAGATGCAGGAATCCGTTTAATTCGTGTACGTGAGGCCTCTCTTTTGGAAGAAGAAGGAATTGCCGATGAAACAATTATTTCCCACTATAAGCAAGGAAAGCAACTTGAGGCTCTTGCTGACGTGGTAACAGAAGTTTCACGCATGTTAGGTGTTTCTTTTGATGTAAATGTTTTCCGTGATTCAAAACTGATTTACGAAGGTTTTTATAGAGAACGGAAGGAGCGTAGTGCCGGTTCTATGTTTCCAAGCCTTCTAAATGAATGGGATGGAGAGGCAAATAAACCGATTACGCTTTATATGCTTGCACCGAGCGACCGAAACAAATATCAGTGGGTTTGTTCTGTCTGCGGGAATTCTTGGCCGGCTTCTGTTGCCAAACGCACAAAAGGTGAAGGGTGTCCAAAGTGTGCACGTCAAATTGCGGGGAGAAAAACATCTCGTGCAGCAGTACAAAAGAGGGGCTCTCTTGCGGAACGTTTCCCGGAACTTATGAAAGAATGGGATTACGATAAGAATGCTGGTATTAATCCATATGAGATTGCGTCCACAACAGATGAGAAGTATTGGTGGAGATGTCCGAACGGGCACCCGCCTTATCCTGCCAGATTAGCCGATCGTACATATAAAAAATCTGGGTGTCCGTATTGCTCAGGAAAACTCCCTGTGGTTGGAGTTAACGATTTGAAAACGACAAACCCTGAACTAATGTTGGATTGGAATTTTGAAAAAAATGGGAACCCGGAGGAATATAAAGCCGGGTCCAATCGTCCTGTATGGTGGAAGTGCCATGTTTGTGGTAATGAGTGGCCAACACCCGTTTATATTAGAGCAAAGATGGGACGAGGGTGTAAGGATTGCAGAAGAAAAAGGGGAAAAACAGGTGAATAGCATTTTATGGTCACACTAGACTATTACAACGAAAACGCCGCACAGTTCACTGAAGCCACTTTTACTGTGGAATTCTCTGCAATACAAGACCGGTTCCTTGCGCTAATGCCAGAAGGCGGCCTGATTCTCGATTTCGGCTGCGGTTCGGGGCGAGATACAAAATATTTCCTTGGCAAAGGATATTGCGTGGATGCGATTGACGGTTCGGAAGAATTGTGTAAGATTGCATCAAAAAACACCGGGATTGAAGTTCGACAGTGCCTTTTTGAGGATTTTGAAGCTGAGGCAAAATATGACGGAATCTGGGCGTGCTCTTCAATTCTGCATCTCCCGAAAGAAACACTTCGAAGTGTTATGAAAGCAATGATTCGGGCAGTGAAAAGTGGAGGATACATCTATACATCTTTTAAGTACGGAACGTTTGAAGGTGTACGTTCCGGAAGGTATTTTACCTACTTTACCGAAGAGAATTTCCAAGAATTCTTGAAGGATATCTACGGAGTAGAAATTACAGACCTTTGGATTGCGGCTGATGTTCGACCTGACAGAGGTGATGAAAAATGGCTGAATTCGATTTTACAGAAAACGGATACTATTTAACCATTGCTGGAGACTATACGAATACGCTGGACATGGAGGGCTTCTCTCGGATGATGAAGGATCCTTCGTATTGCTATAAGTTTTATTGGCTTGAAGCGATTGTGCAGATTGTGTCACGTGGAGTGGTGGAAACCTCGTTTGATGAAATCATTAATGAAATGATTTGTAATGCATGGTATTCCGTGCGCGAATTTCATGTACACTTGAGTGGGCTACCGAATGACGGAGTCATCAAAGACGCATTAGAGCGCGCGGTTTTACGTTTGGCGGAATTAGCGGATTTGCCGGCAAATGCTTCAAAGGAAGAGGTTTGTAACGCAATTCGGAAACATGATTTACATGATTTAGAGTTAAAAAACGCGAAGGAACAGTTGACCAACATGGTTCCCTATCGCGCACTCGCGGGGTTCTTTACTAAAACGGGTTTGACCCCGGATTGGGAGAGCGCACGCCGTATGGTAGCATACATAGAGCGGATTAACCGTGAGATTGTTACACTCCCGTACACGCTTGGCCTTTCAAGCAAATTGAAGAAGGAAGTGTACCTTCACCCGACGTGGGTGAAAATGATTCAGGACAACACCGTTTCCATTCTTGGTTGGATTCAATATGAAAAGGTACGCTGGCTACAGAATAATAATCCGGAGGTCCCGGGTCTTGTGTATAAACTTGTTCCAATGGATGAGAAGATGCACAAGCTTGTTAATGTTCGGAAACTCTGGGAGGGCATTTTGGGGCTCAGTGAAGTGCGGGATGTGTTTACCGGAGATGTGGTCGCTTCGGATAAATACGATGTTGATCATTTTATTCCGTGGTCATTCGTTATGAATGATGAGCTATGGAACTTGAGTCCTATGGATTCGTCGTTAAATCGACAGAAGAGTAATAAGCTCCCGAAGTGGGACCCGTTCTTTGAACGGTTCGCATATAACCAATTCTTAATGTACGGATTCGTTTACGAGAAGCCAGAGATTCATAAACGATTTGAAGCCTGTTTCCGCGATAACCTTCACTCCATTTGGGCAGGACAGGAACTTTACCGCCCGGACAATTCCCGCGAGGAGTTTTACAATATCCTGCAGAAGAATATGCGACCTGTTTATGACTCGGCGAAGCGACAGGGATATGAGGTGTGGAACTGGAATTGACTATTGAAACATATTTTTCTATTACAATCAATTAGATTATTAGGGAGGTACTATTATGAAATGTCCTAGCTGTGGAGCGGAAGTTACTAGTGCATTTTGCACCTATTGTGGCACTGAGATGCCTAGACAACCTATTAGCATAGTGAATAACTATTATGGCGGAACGGGAATGAATGGTGAGCAGGGAGCTGTGGCAACCTGCCCTAATTGTGGTGGAAATAAGATTACGTTCTCACGCGAATCAACTGCAACAAGAGGAGTACACAAAACAGTGGCCTTGTGTAAGTCATGTGGAAATACATGGGTTACTTCACGAGATGTATTGGTCTCTTCCAAGAGCAGGATAGTTGCTCTTGTATTATGCATTTTCTTGGGATATTTTGGCGCACATCAGTTCTATGCCGGGAAGAATAGTATGGGATGGATATATTTGTTTACAATGGGATTGTTCGGCATAGGTTGGATTATTGACATTATCACATTGGCTACAGGGACATTCAAAGACGCGAATGGGCATCCGTTGAAATAGGAATGGTTTCATGGAATGTAAAAATTTGCGGACAAATGGTTGAACGGAAAAGGACAGAGCGGCTATGAGTAGGAAGAGAATCTATGAAATAATCGAAAAATCCGAAGGGCATGATATCGTCAGCGCAATCTATGATTATGCGATGATTCTTGTTATCATTGCCAGCCTCGTCCCGCTGGCGTTCAAGACTGATACACCAGCTATGAATGTCGTGGACAAAGTAACTGTATCCATATTTATTTTGGATTATTTGTTACGATGGATGACTGCTGACCATAAGTTTGGAGACAAGAGCATAAAGTCTTTCTTAAGGTATCCTTTTTCAATGATGGCCATTATCGATTTGATTTCTATTCTCCCGTCATTAACGGTAATTAATAGTGGGTTTAAGGTGTTGCGTGTCCTCCGAATGATTCGCGCAATGCGAGTTTTTCGTGTGTTCAAAGCAATGCGCTATTCAAAGAGTTTTGAGATAATTGGCAATGTGCTTCGTTCGTCCAAGGATTCTCTCATTGCGGTATGCGCCTTGGCCGGAGGATATATCCTTGTTTCCGCCCTGATAATCTTCAATGTGGAACCGGACTCTTTTCGGAACTTTTTTGACGCTATTTACTGGGCGACAGTTTCGCTCACGACGGTTGGCTACGGCGACATTTACCCTGTATCGACATTGGGACGGGTTATCACAATGATTTCCTCCATATTTGGCATTGCGATTGTGGCACTCCCTGCCGGTATTATTACAGCCGGGTATATGACGGAGATTGATAGGCTGAAGGAAGAGAAGAAAGCGGAGAAGGAAGAAATCACTGACGATTGTAAGTAGTGAAAGGGATTGAAAAATGGTTGGAAGTCCGGAATGGTTTCATCATGAAGCAACAAAAGAAGAGTATCTCAACTTTCAAGAGAAGGTTGAGGCTAAACGAGCCAAGTTTATTGAATTGTTTTCTCCTGAAAAGATAAGCAGAATGGATGAAGAAGAACTCCTACAGAAGGTCTTTGGAAGTGGTTCCACTACTATGATGGAGTTGCTCGATAACAATGGTGAGTATGAGGACTTTGGCTCTACAGGCCAGTGGAAGTATTTGAGACCCCTCTATCAATTATCTACAACCCCAAAGAAATGGAAACGTTTCGATTGTAAAATAGTATTATCATATGATGAAGCTTTGGAATACGCCGCTAAATACAGAGATGATATAGTTGAGTCTGTCAATCTGATTTCTTCAATGGAGATAAACTCTATAGAAGACTATAAAAGACTAAGTAAAGAACTTGAATTAAGACCTCGTTTTTTGATGTTCGCGCCAATGATGAAATACTATCAGATGGTTTTTCCGCAGTATCTTCCGGGGATATACATAAAGGCGCATTTAGTTAGAGAGTTGAGAGTACTTGGCTTTAAACCACATGCTAAAGATAATCGAATACTAAACATGGGTGAACTATCGTTATTCATTAGACGGTGCGATGTGAACAATATCGTCTTTAATAAGATTTATAAGAATCAGGTAGGAGGGACGAGAGTTGAAAAGCTCTGCGAAAATGCCGCGGAGAATTATGATAATCGAACTGATATTCCGAGAAGTATAAACCTTGGATACTATAATCTTCCCGTATATAATGTGGAACGAGAGAAGGAAAACTTGCAGATCGTTCAAGAGATGGAGCAACGCCTTGAAGCTTTGCATGTTGAAGGAGAAGAGAGAGAGGCTATCGTAAAGGTTAGGGTTAATCAAGGAATATTCAGAGAAAGAATGCTTAAGGAGTATGGACATTGTTGCTTGTGTAACGTGTCCGAACCTAAGTTGTTGATTGCTAGTCATATTAAACCTTGGGCGGTGGCAGAAGCCTCAGAAAAACTAGATATCAATAATGGTTTTTTGATGTGCCCTGATCACGATAAACTGTTTGATCAGGGGTGGATATCTTTTGATGATGAAGGAAAAATCCTTATCTCAAGCAGATTACAAGATAAGGACCGAAAATCTTTAAGAGTGACCCCCAATATGGAGATTAAAATCCGTGAGAGAAGCAAGAAGTATCTGGAGTATCACCGAAAAGAGGTCTTTGAGAAATAGCCAGGGCTAGAATAATACCATGATTGGAGATGACATATGAGTGAGTGTGGGAACGTAATCTATGGGTTAGATACCGAGAATGGACTTCAACGTATTTCTGTCGATGAAGCATTGGAACGTTATAGGAGAAGACCGTTCTATATTCAATGCGAGAAATGTGAAGGCAAATTGTTCCCTAAATGTGGAAATGTACGAAAACACCATTTTGCACACAGCTTTTTGCGCGGGGCAGAGGATGCACCAAGAAAAATCGAGAATCATTCGCATATTGGCGGTCCGAGTGAGTGGCATAAGAGATGGCAGCGAGTCTTTCCAGAGGAACTCCGTGAAAGGAAGGATCCGGAGTATCATTTGGAAGATGGAAGACGAGCAGATGTCATGTTTGCAGAGGAAAAAATAGTAATCGAATTTCAAAAAGGCGAATTCGGGTTTGACGGAAGTAAAGACACCTGCCAAAAGCGAAATGCGTTCTGGTCGGGGCAGGGGTATGATATTATATGGCTATTCGCGGATACGGTTTCTAAGGAAGAAAACGTCGGATTTGATTTGTCCGCGAATGTTGTGCGCATATATCGACCATATCGTGATCGTTTGTTTGGTAGCGATTTTCAAGTGACGGAGCATATTGAGATACATCTGATTCAAGGGGACTTCATTTATCAATTGTTACCGGAACTGCCCTCAAACAATGAAAACATAGCGACATATCCGCTTGTTCCGTCATATCTCGAGAAATTCAATCCGGAGAAGGAGATACATATCCCTATAGAAGAGGTTAAAGCCCTTTTCTTGCAAGCGAGAGCGGAAGCGACTGAACGTTACTTCTCAAATAAAACGGCGCCGAAACTGAAGAATGAAACTGACGAAAAAATGATTGAAATCCCCCATACTAGGGAAAAATCTCTTCGGACGGAAGAAGAAAAAAGTGTAGCTGATATGGAGATGGAATCCCGAATCAATCACAAAACACTCGATGAAATTGTGTTGTGGGCAAAAAGACATAACCTTAGAATTATTTCGGTTTTCAATACGAGTTCGGGTTGCTTTTTTAGCTTATATACCGACAGACAGCCTGAATTTGGAAATATGCAAGGATATTTGAAGAGAACACTAACAAGGTTTAATTGTAATGACCGTGTGGAAATATATGGACGCCACCAAGCAATATGGCAGTTTCTTGGAAAATAAAGGAGGTTTTATATGCCTATACTTGAGTTCCTAATAATCCTTCTACTCATTGCAATAGCTTACGATGTATCTGTTCGTAGGAAGAAATGGGACAAATCTACATTGGGACAGAAACATGTTCAGATTATTCTGTCAGAGAAAGAAGATAAAGATTTAATCAAAGAGATTCGTGGAATCAACGATAAGAGCGAGTTTTTTAAGCGAGCAGCACGTGCCTATCTGTCGGAGAACAGACTGTTCAATTCTGAGGACGATGACGACTACAATTAATCGACCGATGTGGCAGCAGAAGTGAAATGACAGAGAGCAAAATAATTGCTACGTTGCAAATAGAATAAACGTCCTTAGGTTGATTGATCATTGGAAAGAGGAGAATGAGGCAAATATGAAGAGGACAGAAAAAAATTTGAGAATACTCAAACGGGTAGGATTGTATATCGCAATACTGTGCATCATGTCTATTCTTTATGGATGTGCGGCCCTGGAGGGAAAACCAACACCTACAGTCTTGCCATTGGGTACTTTGGAATATACGACAAACGATAGTGAATCTGCTAAGAATGGAAACTCCGGAGTGTTTGCATATCGATTATTGGAACCTAACATCAAATGCAAAGAATATCTTATCGTGGATTTTGATAATGGATATGCGTTTTTTTGGCAAGATGATCTCCTTACCAGTGGATTCTATGCTCGTTACAAAATTGAAAGCGGAGATTTAAATTCCGGATTAAGTATTTTGGGGTATCCGTCAGAAAAGGAATACCGAATGTATTTAAAATGTCGAAATCAATTCAATCCTGAAGTTTTGGATGGAACGGATAGCGATGGAGACAAATTCGAACTTGTTTCCATGAATCTGAAGGATGCTCAAAAGCTGCAGAATAAAAGAAAATTAATGGATGTCAGTCAAAATCCTTCGGGAAATGTTACGACGGAGAAGAATTCTGGCAATGCCCTTGATTTCACGAATAATACTGCGGAAAATGTGTATAATGGTTGTTCCGGTCTCTATTCTTATGCTGCAAAGAATAAGAAGGGGGAAACCTCATATTTTGTCATAGATTTAGACAACAAGTACCTATACTATTTCACGGATAGGGGTGATGAGGATTGTTACGCTCGGGTCTTGATTGAGAATGGGAACCTGAAGGATGGTCTGATTTGCAGGATTTTTAATCCAAATGAGACTATCACTTGGAACATAAAGTTCCATGGCAAGGATAATCCCAACGAAATAGAGATTGTCTTTGCTTCAGATAACTCTATGTCATCGTTGCAACGGACAAACTTAAATAAGGCACTTGCACTTATGAACACGAAATATATGATTGACCGAAGCGTACCATACAATCAGTCGGGAGAAACACTGACACCGACGCCGGTTCAAAATAATACTACGCCGACAAACACACCAATTCCGACGGCCACGCCGACCCCCAAACCTACTAGTACACCATCGCCGACCCCTAAACCTACTAACACACCAACGCCTAAACCGACAAATACACCAACACCCACGCCTAAACCGAGCGTACTTACAGTAGATAACTGTCCGGAATTAAAAACGCTAATGACATCCCCTCCGTCGGGAGCCGCAACAAAAGCTTTCTGGGATAAAATTGGCCCGTGCACTGTTGAAGTGAATTGTGTTATCATTGTGGCTAATGCGAATGGGCGTTACCTGGATTTGGGAATGACAGGATATGATAAAAACTTTCAACCAATAGGACCTTTTTTGGTCTGCACTAATGTTCATGCGTTCAGCATAAAGAAGCATAATCTGGAGGGTGGTGTTCTAGATATCGGGGTGCCTTATAAGATGCGAGCTAAATTGGTAGAAATTGAACCTGAATCAGGACAAATCCGCGTCGAAGACATGGAATTCTGGCCGGCCAAATAAAATATGGCATTCTACAAAAGTAGAATGACGTTGCATTTTCCAATACGGAGGGTTTTTATGAGAAAGTATCTGAAAGTAATCGGGGTGGAAGCCGCATACCTTCTGGTGGCGGTTCTTGTTGCCAATTTTGCGTGTATGCTGCAGATGGTTGGGCGGACCAAGAAGAGCGAGAGCACTTCTTTCATATTCAAGGATGAGATCTATCACTATAATGTGTTCTTCTACCTCCTCGGCTTAGTGCTGTTCGCGGGCTTTATGTATGCCGGGTATCGTTTCTTCCTGAAGAAGCGGATTGCCCCTCTTCGGGAGGCGGATCGGGCAACGCAGGTCGTATTTGTCATGGTCGCGATTCTGCTCGCCATCTTCATGTGGGTTTGTCTGGTTTTCACTTCGTTCCTCACGATGGGGTTGAACATCGATATGGAACCGGAATTTCTGTTCTATCTGACCGTCGTCGGCTGGCCGTTCCTCTGTGCGATGTTTATGATCGGCGTCTCGATTTATACGGTTAAATTCGGCGGGTGAAGAAGCCTGCTCTAAACACACCGTGGACGGCAACAGACACGGAGCGGGACGACGCCGCAACCGCACCGAAACGGCCGCTTTTTAGGCTTGGGTATTGCCTTTTTCCCGAAAACGAATTATGATGTGAGGCAATAAGAGTGAATTGATCGGATTGATGCAGGAGGTCGGATATGGCAACGAAGATTTTTATTGACGGCAGTGAAGGGACGACGGGGCTTCGGATTTTCGAGCGGTTCGAGGGAAGGGATGATATCGAACTGCTGAAGATTCCCTCGGAGCTTCGCAAGGACCCTGATACGATTAAGAAATATATCAACGAGTCGGACATCACGTTTCTGTGTCTGCCGGATGCGGCTGCTTTAGAGGCTGCGGACATGGCGGATGAGGGGGTTGTCGTGATCGACACCTCGACGGCGCACAGGACGACCGAGGGGTGGGCGTACGGTTTCCCGGAACTTTCGAAGGGACACCGGGATGCCATCCGTAACGGTAAGAGAATTGCCGTGCCGGGCTGCTATGCGTCCGGTTTCATCGGCGCCGCTTATCCGCTTGTGAAGGAAGGCATTCTGCCGGCGGATTATCCGGTTTCCGTATTTGCCGTTTCCGGTTACAGCGGCGGCGGGAAGAAGCTGATTGCCGCCTATGAAGAGGAAGGGCGCGATCCGAAGTTTGATTCCGCGAGAATGTATGCCTGGGGCCAGAGCCACAAGCATCTTAAGGAGATGAAAGCGATTACGGGTCTTGCCGCGGAGCCGCTTTTCTGCCCCTTGACGACGAATTACCATAGCGGAATGATTGTCCAGGTTCCGCTTTTCACCGACAGACTCAATAAGAAGATGACACCCGAGGAGCTGCGCGATTTCTTCGCGGAGTACTATAAGGGCGAGAAGTTCATTAAGGTGCTTCCTTTCG